>ENA-OSEY01000686-OSEY01000686.1-marine-metagenome-genome-assembly--contig:-NODE-686-length-24060-cov-3.311846_pt1 | contig 24060 bp, 24 predicted proteins | sample MGYA00248465_ERZ534230 | MGnify/ENA primary metagenome ERZ534230 (study PRJEB26409, sample SAMN06344110) | marine metagenome | isolation source: Sea water from surface | place: Atlantic Ocean:Southern...
AAGCAGGAACTCCTAACATTGCTGGTGCAGTTGGGTTTGGAGCTGCAATAGATTACATAAATAAAATTGGATTTGATTTTATAGAGTCGCATGAAAAAGACTTGCTAAAAAATGCAACAGATCAGTTAAGAAAAATTGCTGGTATGAAAATTTATGGAGATATTGAAAATAAAGTCCCTGTAATTTCATTTAATGTGGACAAGGTTCATCATTATGATCTAGGAACAATTCTTGACAAAATGGGGATAGCAGTTCGAACAGGTCAACATTGTTGTCAACCTATCATGGATTTTTATGGCATAAATGGCACAGTTAGAGCATCATTTGCTTTTTACAACACTCATAGGGAAGTAGATATGTTTGTTAGAGGAGTCAAAAAAGCTGTTAATATGTTGCTTTAATATGTATATTTATTTTAAATGAGTATTCGTCAAAAACAAGATGAAATTGTGTCTGAGTTTGCCCTCTTTGATGACTGGATGCAAAAGTACGAATACATGATTGAGCTTGGAAAATCACTTCCTTTAATCTCAGAAAATAATAAAACAGATGATAATATTATTAAAGGCTGTCAAAGTAAGGTATGGTTACATGCTGAGCTAAATAAAAATAAAATTAATTTTACTGCGGATAGTGATGCAATAATTACCAAAGGTATTATAGCAATTCTGTTAAGGGTTTTTTCAGGTCATCATCCAAAAGAAATTATTGAAAGCGATACTGAGTTTATTGATAAAATTGGATTAAAAGAACATTTATCTCCATCAAGAGCGAATGGTCTTGGATCTATGATTAAACAATTAAAGATGTATGCGATAGCTTACCAAACTAAACTTTCATGATGAATAAAAAAGAACTTGAAAATAGGATTATAGAAGTTATTAAAACCATTTATGATCCTGAAATACCAGTGAATATTTACGAACTTGGACTTATTTACGATGTCAATGTTAATGATGAAAATATGGTGAAAATTTTGATGACCTTAACAACTCCTAATTGTCCTGTAGCTGAGTCATTACCACAAGAAGTTAAGGATAAGGTAAAATCCCTTGACCAAGTAAGTGATGTTGAATTAGAAATGACTTTCGACCCACCATGGAACAAAGAATTAATGAGTGATGAAGCGAAACTGGAATTAGGTTTTTTATAAAAAATGAGCGACGAAATAATTAATCGTGTAGCAAATAGTTCTCTTGAGGTTGTAGATTTAGAGGAACTATATGTTGAAGGAATTAGAAATTTAATTTCAATTGAAAATTTTTTAGAAGAAGGAGGGGTCCTAGTAGAATCTAAATTTCGTGAAAAATTAAATTCATTTAATTGGAGTATATATTCAAACAATTATGTTGCCGTCTATTGCTCTAAGGAAATTTTAGTTCCTAAATGGGCGGAACTTCTTTTTATCAATTATTTGTCCCCATATGTAAAAGATGTTGTTATTGGTAGTCTTGATGATTTAGAAAAATTTTTATTCACTCGAAAACTTTTAAAATTTGATGCAAAAAAATATAAGGATAAAACTGTTATGATTAAGGGTTGCAGCAACAAACCTGTTCCTCAGCAAGCCATGGGAATGGTTATTTCAATGCTGTTGCCATACGTCAAAAAACTTTCATATGGTGAAGCTTGTTCTTCTGTACCACTTTTCAAAAAACAACTATGAAAATATTTTTAAAAAACATATTTCTTTTACTTGCTGTTTCTAATTTAATTTTTAGTCAAATTGAAAATAGTGACGACTGGACAAAGGGTGGAGAGGCTACGCTGCTGTTTAATCAAACTTCATTTAGCGAGTGGGTTTCTGGAGGTGAAAATAGTATATCTCTCAGTTTTCACGCAGACTACGACTTAAACTATGAAAAAAATGGTTGGAAATGGGATACAAAATTTTTGGGAGACTTTGGGCTAACCAAAATTAGTGGAAGTAAATTTTTAAGAAAAACTAATGACAGATTTGATCTACAATCTCTACTAGGAAAAAGTTTCTCAGAAAGATGGAGCTACTCAACTGTATTTGGAGTAAAAACTCAATTTGCAAAGGGGTTTACATATGGACAAAATGATGATGGTAACGAGATAAAAACATTAAAAACTCAATTTTTTTCACCAGTATACATTCAGTTGGGGGTAGGTTTATATTGGAAAAAAGATGATAAACTTTGGGTAAATATTGCTCCTTTTACTCAAAGACTAACCTTGGTGAGTAGAAAATTTACTATGAATCTTACTGACGGTAAAGAATATTTTGGGGTTAAAAAAGGAGAGAACCATAGGTTTGAATTAGGAGCTTCGGTAAGTGCGTTTTATTCATTTACCCCAATGGAAAATTTGGAGCTTGAGCAAAGACTAGGATTATACTCAGATTATTTAGGGAAAGCAGAAAATGTTGATTTGGATTATTTAATTTCAGCTAAAATGAAAGTCAACGAAAAAATATCAACTAACCTTATTGTTCAGTTAGTTTACGACGATAATGCAGTTCAAAAACTTCAAACTCGCCAAATATTTGGAATTGGTGTTAATATTAAACTAAATTAAAAATCTGGATATAAAAAATGGTTGTATGGGAATCTACTAATATGTATTTGTCTGATAATTTGATACAACTTTGTTTTAAAAATTTCAAAATTAGATTTTTCAATTGCTGAAATAAAAATTACATTCCCTTCATTCTTTGCCATCCAAGTTTGTTCCCACTCATCTAATGTATAATGTCTTTTATCTCTTTTTATTGTTAAATCTGTTTCATCATAATTATCTGGGCTATAATTATCAATCTTATTAAATATTAACAACATTGGCTTTTGACTTGCCTTAATTTGTGATAAAATTAAATTTACTGAATCTATCTGCTGTTCAAATTGAGAATGAGATATATCAACAATATGAAGCAACAAATCTGCTTCTAAAACTTCATCTAATGTGCTTTTAAATGACTCAACAAGTTGCGTTGGAAGTTTTCTTATAAAACCAACAGTGTCAGAAAGTAAAAAAGGAAGGTTTCGAATTACAACTTTTCTAACAGTAGTATCAAGTGTGGCAAATAATTTATTTTCAGCGAAAACATTGCTGTTCCCAAGGCAGTTCATAATTGTAGATTTTCCAACATTTGTATAACCAACCAGTGCAACTCGAACAAGGGAACCTCTATTGCCCCTTTGAGTTGACATTTGCCTATCAATTGAACCTAATTTTTTTTTTAGTAATGAAATCTTGTCACGAACAATTCTCCTATCTGTTTCAATTTCAGTTTCTCCAGGTCCTCTCATTCCTATACCTCCTCTTTGGCGTTCTAAATGAGTCCATAATCCTTTTAATCTTGGAAGTAAATACTGATACTGAGCTAATTCAACTTGGGTTCTAGCATAACTTGTTTTTGCTCTCTGTGCAAAAATATCTAAGATTAGTCCTGTTCTATCAATAATTTTACAACGTAAGATTTGCTCAATGTTTCCTTGTTGTGCGGGGCTAAGTTCTTCATCAAAAATTACAGTTGAAATTTCATTTTTTTTAACAAAAATTTTTACTTCTTCGATTTTACCAGCACCTAAAAAGGTTTTTGAGTTTGGAATTTTTATTTTTTGAGTAAATCTTTTTAAAACTTGACCTCCTGCAGTGAATGCTAAAAAGGATAACTCGTCAAGAAATTCCTGAGTTTTATCCGCATTTTGATTTTCATTTATAATGCCAATAATTACTACATTTTCATATTGAATATTTTGTCTTTCAATCATTATTTATTCCAATAAGAAAGTGTGATCTTATCTTCACTAAAAGAGGCATAACTGTTGTAATTAATCCAATCTCCTAAATTTACATACTTTGATTTTTTTGGTAGATTAATTTCAAGAGGCAAATGACGATGTCCAAAAATAAAGTAGTCAATATTATTTTCTTTTAGTTTTTCTTTGGCATAAATTATGAGCCATTCTTTATCTTCGCCAAGGAAAGATAATTCACCAAGCATTTCCTTTTCTCGACTTTTTTTTGACCAATAGTGTGCAATACTAAAAGAAAAATTGGAGTGCAGCCTAGCAAATAACCATTGACATATTTTATTGGAGAAAAAGCGTTTTACAAATTTATATTTTCTATCTCCAGGACCAAGACCATCTCCGTGACCGATCAAAAAAGTTTTTCCATTGATTTCCTTCAACATGGGTTCCCTGTGGATAGTAATGTTAAATTCATCTTTCAAGTAATTAAACATCCACATATCATGATTTCCTGTGAAAAAATGAACTATTACTCCATTATCAACTAATTCACCAATTTTCCCTAGAAAACGTATACACCCTTTAGGAATAGTGTATTTATACTCAAACCAAAAATCAAATATATCACCAACTAGATAGATTTCTTTTGCATCATGTTTAATACTATCCAACCAAGAAATAATTTTAAGTTCTCTTTTTCGGCTTTCTTCGTTATTGGGTATACCTAAATGAAAGTCTGAAGCGAAATATATTTTCTTTTTTTTAGTCAAGGTTTTATTTGCTTTTTGATTAAAAACGGGTTTAAAGATTTGAAATTAAAAATAAAGTTGATGCGTTGAAAAAATGATAGTTCATTTACAGCAACAGCATTTGTTAAATTTCTAGAACTACCTATATTTTCAGAGTACATTAATGGCACGTAAATTTCTAGTATAGGTTTGTTATTAATCTGAATTAATGTTGCCTTAAGTCCCGCATTATAGGATAAGATGTGGTTAGTGGTCCAAGAACTTATATTGGCCATAAATAAAGGTTCGTCATAGTACCCAAGGTCCAAAAATAAACCAAACGGTAAACCTGGTATATCGGTATTAATATTTGTACTTAATAACCAATCATCTGATTTTCCTGCTAAACTATTTACTTTGAATCCTCCATAAGTATTGGTATTTTGCTGGGAAAGTGTGTTTTCAAAATTATTGACATTTCGTCCTAAAAATATGTGATCATATAAATAATCGGTGCTGCCTTGAATTCCTCTTAGATAGAAACAAAATTCATTACCTATGTTTTGATAAAAATGATAGCCTCCATAAAGTCTAATATTTAGTTTATCCCTTTTTTTATTGTATACATAGGTTAAATTGGAAGTTAATTGAACATTGTTTACCAATGAACGAGATTCATCAAGACCATAAACATAGCTCAAACGTAAATTCTTTGGTTTTAAAAATTGTTTATTACTTATAAGGTAATCTATTGTTCCATAATATCGAGTAGTTCGTTCAGTAGTTGGAGGGTCAATAAACAAACCAGAAGGTATGTATTGGTCTATTTTAAGTGCCCTAATTTTAATTGACTGACTAGGTGAAGATCTTAAACTATTACTTTTAATTCTAAAATCTGAAGATAGTTCTTGTTTTATCCATCTATCCAAATTTGGAATTTGCTCAAATTTGGAATGGTAGCTTTGTATATGGTATGCTAGACTTATTCTTGGAATAAAGCTGTTTGTATTTATATTTTTAGTGAAGCTTCCACTACCTACAATTTGCCTACTTCCAAAGGCATACATAGGATTTAGCATCCATTCGTTTTTCTTTTCTTTTATTCCCGTGTTATAAAAAGCTATTCCCAACATGGCTTTATCATGAAAATTCCAACCACTAGTTGGTGTAAAATGTATTTGGTTCTTATAATTTGACTTAATGTTGTAGGGTAATATTTTAAATGAAATAGGCTTTACGTTTTTGGCAATACCCTTTGTTCTATATACATGATTTTGGAAATTAAAATCGGTGGTGTTCATGTTAATATCTAATCCAAAGTGAGTAGGTGATTTTTTAGATGTTATGACAAAAGAAGTGTCTTTTTTAAAACCCTCTATCCAAGTTTGATCAACAGCGTTCAGTGTATCATCTTTGATAAGTTGAACAATATTGGTAGGTCCAGGAATTCCTTTCTTGTTTTTTAACCTGACTAGGTATTGTGTTTCATTTATTTTTTTAACCCTTTTTATTTGATAATCTACTTTATCAGTGGTATTCACATAATCATCAAAAAACCAGGATAAGTTCTTGTTGCTTTTTAATGAAAATACATCTGCAATATCTTTGGGTTTGGGATGCTTAAATTTCCATTTATCAAAGTAAGTGTGCATACAATTATCAAAAAGTTCTTCGCCTAAATAATCTTTTAAATAATGAAAACCAATTCCTGTTTTTGAATATACAATTCCACCATAATTCATAGACGTAAATTTGGGTGAACCCATTTGCATTGGTTGATCATAATTTCTACTTGCATTAAATTGATAACCAATACGATGTACATCTTTATGTTGTATATCCAAGTTTATTTTACTCTCGCCAAGGGAAAGATTTAATATGCTTTGATTTCCATATTTTTCCTCGAAGTACCTGATTTCGATGTATGTGTTTAACCCCTCATCCATCCAAGCATGGTCTCTTTCATTACTCCCTAAAATGCCGTAATACCAATTATGGCCTACTTCATGAATTATTACCGTTTCTAACCCATATTTATTTCCTGAAGAACCAATCACGGTTATATTGGGATACTCCATACCACCTCCAGCACTAATGGTTCCATCAACAGCTGTTACATGATTATATGGGTATTCCCCAACCCATTTTGAAAAATAATAAGTGGCATCGTTTAAGTATTCAATAGCGCTTGTCCAAAGTTTAGCTTCATTGTTTGTGAAAAGAGCCCAAGTTTCAACCGTTCTTCCAGACGAAGGGAGTTTTACTTCTCCCTTTAATACATGGTATCTTTTATCTGCAAACCATGCAAAATCATGAACATCATTTTGTATAAATCGTACTGTCTTATAATGAGTGTTGGATTTTGGAAAACTCATATCCTTTCTACCTAATGTATCTGTGATGGGTAATTTATTTTCAGCTATTAGTTTTTCAGTCTGTATGGCTTTTTCATTTAGAAACTTAATTTCTTCAGTATTTTGTAAGTCACCAGTTGCCATGATAACATAATTATCGGGAAGGGTAATGCTTACATCATATTTCCCAAATTCTGAGTAAAATTCTCCTTGATTCAGATAGGGTAGAGGGTGCCAACCATCTACATCGTAAACAGCAGGCTTAGGAAACCATTGTGTGATTTGGTAAGATTGACCAATGTGGCCTAATCTTGAAAAGCTTCCAGAGGGAATTTTCACTCTAAATGGAGTAGTGATCTCTATTGAATCTCCTTTTTTTAAAGAATTGTTGAGGCTTAAAATGGCAATGTCTATGTGTTTATCACTTAACTTCCATTTAACAGCTTTGCTGTTAACTTTAAATTCTAAGGAATCTATGTATCCTCTTGTGTAATTAGGAGCATATTTAATATAAAGTTGACCATCCTCTATTTTTTGTTTTCCCAGTTCTGTATCTATATTCTGATAGGCATTAGGCCATAAGTGAATTAAGATTGAATCCAAATTTTGGGTTGAGTTATTTGTGTAAACGATCTTCTCAAAACCATATAAAAAATGTTTTTTATCATCCAGTTCTACATCGATATATGTATCTACTTTTTGCTGAAAGTACTTTTCCTGTGAAATGGTAGAATGATAAATTAAATTACTTAGTAAGCATATAAATATGTGTAACGATTTCATGATCTCTTTTACAGAAGGCTAATTAAATATTTTGTAAAGTGATAAAAATCCACGTTTTAATAAGGGCCCTTTTTTAAATATGCGTTTATCATATACATAACGATCAAAAAAAAACTTAGTGTAAACCGTTGAAGTTCCTGCACACTTATAATGATCAAATTTTTTACCCCCTGATTTTAAAAATACGTCTTTAGAACCCAATTTTTTCATGTTTTCATATGTGACAATACTATTTTCAAATGGAACCACTTTATCTCCTTCACAATAACATAACTGTGTTGGAGTTTTGGGAGACCAATTGCTTAACGCATTTATTAGAAGTAATTTTCTTAATTCAAAATCTGGATCATTTTTATACCTTTTTACGAAACCTTCTTGTATCATATCAACAGGCTTTTCTGGAAGGTATTCATTGATTTTCCTTAATCTGTGTTGCCCATTATACATATATCTGGCTACTGAATCGTAAGGCGGTTTAAAGATATTGTAAAATCGATTTTCACTAAATAAGTCATATGCTGTATTTAAACTTTTTAATAAGTAAGGTAAATAAGCACTAAATGGGTATGGATGGTACATAACTTCTTCTTGAACTCCCCCCAAATCGTATGGTCCTGACATAGGACTGCAGGCTTTAACTTTAAAATTAGGAAAATCTCTTTCTAATACTTGTAATTGTGCTAAGGCAGCATGCCCTCCTTGAGAGTAACCTGTAATATAAAGTTCACTTGTTGCAGGTTTCCCTAAGTCACTTAAAATTTCTTTACTTGAACGAATAAAATCAATTCCAGCATCTGCTTCAGATTCGATATGACAATACAAATGAGATTTTTCTCCTTCACCTAGACCAATAAAATCAGGTGAAATCACGTAGTATCCATCTGTTGAAAACATCATAGCTAATATATTTTCCCCACTTAATTTTTTTGGAGCACCTTTTTTAATTCTTGTGCCGTGATTATAGACTAGTAATGGATTTTTTTTAGAATTATCAGGAACAAACATGCTTCCGGTAGCGATAATTTTATTCCCATCAATCCATTTTGTAAAATACTTAACCCGATAAATTGTAATTCCATGCTTGATATTTACTATAGATCTTGGGATATTTTTTTGTTTCCAAATTATTTTTAGCGAATCTTTAGGGTAATACCCAACCTTGTTATATTCAATAAGTTGGCCAAAAGCTGAAAGTGAAATGACTAAAAGAAGAAAGAGACCATTTAATTTAAATAATGATAAGATTGTGTAGCACTTATTCATTCAATAATTCTTTAACCTTTTGAGTAAGAGCTTCACCCCTTAGATTATATGCTGCAATTTTATTCCCTTTGTCTAATAAAAAAGTACTAGGTATGCTTTCAACTCCATATTGTTTTGCAGCTGAAGAATACCAACCGTTTAAGTCGCTAACATGAAATGGCCAGGTTAAACGGTCTTTTTCAATAGCAGCCTCCCACAATTCAAGTTTTTGGTCAAGAGAAACACTAAAAACAGTAAATCCATCTTTATTATATTGCTCATATAGTTGAACCACATTTGGGTTCTCTGCTCTACAAGGTCTGCACCAAGAAGCCCAAAAGTCCAGCAAAACAATTTGATCTTTTAAATCACTTAATTTGTATGAAATATCATCTGGGCTATTCATGATGATTTCTGGAGCAATCTGACCAATTTCTAAACCAAGAGCTTTTCTTCTTTCTTTAGCTTCTTTTTCTCGTTGAATTTGAAGATTATTATTCCTTTCTTGTTGTTGAGCGAGTTGGATTAAATTTTCTACTTCTTTTAAATAAGATGAGTTATCGTAATTGTTCTCTATAACTTTTTTAATTAATAATATTTCGTCTAGAAACTGAACTGGGTTTAAGGCCAGGTCATTTAAAGTCATGAGTACAACCGGTGAGTTCTTGTGAGATTGTATAAAGCTTTTTATGTAAGTATAAAACGAATCTAATATTTCATTTTTCTCACTCTCGTCCGAAGCACTGTACCTCTCAATAAAATGTACTCTTTGTTGAAAAAATTCATACAGAAGGATGTTAGTTGAATCTTTATCAACTTTCATTTTAGTTACATCAAATTCATTCACATTTACTTCACATTTTCCTATTGGTTTTGCAATGAAGACAAAACATTTGTTAGTGTTTTCTCCACACCAATAAACGTGGTGTTTAACATTACGAAAGTTGAATGTATGTTTCCCTGAACTATTAAAAGAAGAATCTACCTTATTAAATTTTCCATTTTTATATTCAAAAATATAAAAAGGATTTGGGCTGTTCGTACCCACTGTCAACACATATTCATCGACTTCACTACAAGAACAAATGAATACAATTAAAATGATGAATAATCTATTCATTGATTGTCAATGAGTTGATTAATTAATTTGGCAGTCAACTTGGGATCAGCAGTTCCTTTTGTTGCTTTCATGATTTGCCCCATAAAGAAACCAGTCAGTTTCTTTTCTCCTTCTTTAAATCGCTTTGTTTCTTCAGGGTTATCCTTAAAAATTTGAAAAATTACTGTGCTTAAATCATCTTCATTAGACTGACTGATCCAATTGTATTTTTCTGCAATTGAACTAGGACTTTCATTAGGATGTTCAATCATTTTTGGGAATACTTTCTGTGATGCTAGTGAATGACTAATCTTATTCTCATCAATTAGTTTAATCAGTTCTCCAACATATGCTGGTTTAATTTCAAGCTCGTCAATACTTTTAGCTTGTTGATTTAAATGGGACTTAATGTTTACCATTACCCAGTTAGCGGCTGATTTATAATTAGTTGTAAAATTCAAAATATCCAGAAAATAAAGTGCTATTTCCTTTTGCTCTAAAAGCACCAATGTGTCATAGGATGAGAGGTTGAATTTAGTTGTGAATTTATCATACAAGTCATTTGGAAGAGGAGGCATTTCTTTTTGAATTGCAGATAGTTGGTCTGAGGTGATTTTAATGGGGTTTAAATCAGGCTCTGGAAAATAACGGTAATCATGAGCTGCTTCTTTTTTTCGCATAGCTATGGTCTTTCCACTTGGCGCATCAAATGTTCGAGTTTCTACTTCAACTTTTTTCATTTTTTCAAGTAATGAAGCATGTCGACAAATTTCAAAGTCAATTGAACGTTGAACATTTCGTATAGAATTTAAATTTTTGATTTCCACTCGTTTACCAAATTGATGACTTCCTTTTGGCATAATGGATACGTTCACATCACATCTCATACTACCTTCTTCCATGTTTCCATCACAAATGTCAAGATATCTGAGCAATTTTCTGACTTCTGTGACGTATTGATACGCCTCTTCAGATGACTTTAAAACAGGTTCTGTCACAATTTCTAATAGCGGAACACCAGCTCTGTTTAAGTCAATAAGTGTATTAAGAGGATCGAGGTCGTGCGTACTTTTTCCTGAATCTTCTTCCATGTGAATTCTAGTCAATTCAACTTCTTTCTTTGTACCATTTTCAAGACGAATCAATATGCTTCCATTTCTGCAAACCGGAGTTTTGTCCTGAGTTATTTGATAACCCTTGGGTAAATCAGCGTAGAAGTAATTCTTTCTGTCAAAGTGCATTTCTTCTGTAATATCACATTTACATGCTAATCCCAATTTGATCGCATGGTTCAACACTTCGGCATTAAATTTTGGTAATGTTCCAGGATGACCTAGGGAAACAGCAGAAGTTAAAGAATTGGGTATGTGACCATACTCGTTTAAATCTCCACAGTAAGCTTTACTTTTTGTTTTTAGCTGAGCATGGATTTCTATTCCTATAACTGGCTCATATTTTTCTAAGGCTTTATGAATTTCCATTTTAAAGACGTTCAAATAGCTGCTTAACCATTTTTGTTAAAATAAGCTCAGCTTTTGAAGCTACTTTTTGTACATCTTCGTGAGTTACTTCAACAATTTTCCCTGGTACTCCAAGATCAGTAATTACGGAGACACCAAAACAAGGAATCCCCATGTGTCTTGCCGCAATAACTTCTGGAACTGTGCTCATGCCTACAGCATCAGCACCAATATTTCTTACATACATATATTCCGCAGGAGTTTCTAGCGTGGGTCCTGAAAGTCCTGCGTAAATTCCTTTTACCACATGAATATTCATTTCAGCAGCTACATTTTCAGCTTCTTTTAAAATTTCTTTACTGTAAGCTTGACTCATATCTGGAAAACGAGGTCCTAGTTCATCTAAATTTGGTCCCATTAAAGGATTAGTTGGGAATAAATTAATATGATCAGAAATCAACATGATATCGCCTATTTCAAATGAAGGGTTAACACCTCCAGAGGCATTGCTGACCATGAGTTTCTCAATACCTAAAAATTTCATTACTCTAACTGGAAAAACCAATTCATTCATGCTGTATCCTTCATAAAAGTGAAATCTACCTTGCATAGCCACCACTTTTTTACCACCAAGTTGCCCAAAAATAAGTTGACCTTTATGTCCTTCCACTGTAGACACTGGGAAATTTGGAATTTCTTCGTAGGGGATTGCCTGAACAGTATCAATTTCATTTACTAATCCCCCTAGTCCAGTACCTAAAATGATACCTATTTCAGGACTAAAATTGGTTTTTTCTTTAATAAAATCAGCTGTTTGTTGAATGGCCTTTAGCATACTCAATTATTTTTTTATCAAATTTATCCTTATTCCAATGAAAATCAATACTTAATTTCAAAAAGAATAAAGGTGCAGATTTTAGTTCGTTAAATTCTTCTAGTTTTTGAGCATCCTTTTCAGTGGTTAGTATGATAGCGTCCTGGTTTTCTTTATAGGATGATAAAATCAAATTAACATCTTCATCTTTATACTTATAATGGTCCGGGTATTTATGATTTATGATTGTACAATTTAAATTTTCTAAGACTATAATTACTTGACTTTGATTAGCAATACCCGTAACAAGAATTATTTTTTTATTGCGCAAATGTGAGATATCTTTTTCTTCCTTATTGAAAATGGAACGAATACCATCGTATTTCAAAAATGTAAAATAAATATCACATTCCATATTTAATTTATTAGAAAATGATTTTCCTTCGCTTTGTGTTAGTACTTCAGGACACTTGGTAACAATTACTAAGTCTGCTCTATCTTTATTTTTTCTGGATTCCCTCAGTTCTCCAACTGGTAATAGTGTATCTGAAAAAATAGGTCGATTAAAATCAATTAATAATATATTTAAACCTGGTTTGATAGAACGATGCTGGTAGGCATCATCAAGTAATATACAGTCAATATCTTCAAATTGGTCAATAAGTTTGAGTACTCCATTTACTCTGCTGTGGTCTACCGCTACAATATTTTTGGGAAAGTTTTTTTTAATCATTAATGATTCGTCTCCTACAAATCTAGATTTTGAGGATGATTCAACTATAGTAAAGAGATTTGTATCTCTCTTATAACCCTTTGATAAAAATGCGGGATTAAGTGATTTGTTTAGTACATGGCCTATATACATAATATGGGGAGTTTTTCCAGTACCTCCAACAGTGATGTTTCCTATATTTATAATAGGTAAATCAAAAGAAACAGATCTTAGCCAGTTGAGATTATAGAAAAGATTTCTTAGCCCTGTAATGCTCCAAAAGAACACACTTAATGGAAATAAAAGCCATTTGAACCACTTCATTCAATTATATTTGAAATATATGCCTTAGATATGAAAGTCAAAGATGTAACAAATTATTTAGAAACCATAGCACCACTTCAATTACAAGAGGAATATGATAATGCTGGTCTGATTATTGGAAATGGGGATGACCAAATAAAAGGTGTTTTGATATGTCTAGATATCACGGATGAAGTACTTAACGAAGCTGTAAACACAAATTGCAATCTAATTATTGCTCATCATCCACTCATTTTTACAGGTTTAAAAAAAATCAACGATAGCAGTTACCCATCTTCATGTGTATACAAAGCCATTCAACATGCAATAAGTATTTATGCTATTCATACAAACTTAGATAATGTATCTCATGGTGTAAATGGAAAAATAGCAGAAATATTAAATTTAAATGGCAGACAAATTTTAAAGCCTTTAAATAACCTGCTTAAGTTGGCTTTTTATGTGCCTAATGACCATCTTGAAAAAGTAAGAAATGCAGTTTTTGAAGCAGGTGCAGGCCATATTGGTTTATACAGTAATTGTAGTTTTTCATCTGCAGGTCAAGGGACTTTTCTTCCCCACGATGGCGCAAGTCCATTTTCCGGAAAATTAAATGAGATTTCTATTGAAAAGGAACAAAAATTAGAAACCATTCTTCCAAATTTTAAACTCAATGAAGTGATTGCAGCAATGAAGCTTAGTCACCCCTACGAAGAAGTTGCGTATGATGTTTATCCCATGTTAAATTCTTCTAATTATGGCTCAGGACTTATTGGTGAATTAGAAAATGATATGTCAGAAATAGAATTTTTAACTCAACTAAAAAGCAAATTTCATGTTTCTAGTATTAGACACACCCAATTACTAAATAAAAAAGTGAAACGAGTTGCTGTGTGCGGAGGATCTGGTAGCTTTTTGCTTCCAAATGCAATTTCAAAAAAAGCGGATATTTTTATTACTTCAGATTTTAAATATCATCAGTTTTTTGATGCAAATAACCAGATTTTAATAGCTGATATTGGACATTATGAATCAGAGCAATTTACAATTGACTTAATAGGTGACATATTAATGAAAAAATTTACTAATTTTGCCATCCGTTTGACTTCGGTCAACACGAATCCAATAAATTATTTTTAAAGATGGCAAGAAAAAAATATTCACCAGAAGAAACATTAAGAGCGTTATACAACCTACAATACATTGATTCACGAATTGATCGAATGAGAGAGGTTAGAGGAGAATTACCTATGGAAGTTAAGGACCTTGAAGATGAAATGGAAGGGTTAAATAAAAGGGTCGAAAAAATTGAGGAAGAAATGGCTGAAGTGAATCATTTAATTCTAGAAAAGAAAAACATCATTGAGGAGTCAAAGTCTACTATCAAAAAATACGAAGAACAACAAAAAAACGTTAGAAATAACAGAGAATTTGATTCGCTAAATAAGGAGATTGAATACCAGGAATTAGAAGCTCAATTGGCTGAGAAGCGAATCAAGGAAAACTTATTGAAAATTGACAATAAGAAAGAATTATTAGATGAAGTGAAATCTCAATTTACGGCTAAAGAGGAGGCTTTAGATGCAAAGAAAAAAGAATTAACTGAAATCGTAGCTGAAACTGAAAAAGAAGAGAAAATCTTATTGGAAGAATCAGAAAAGGCTTCCAAATCTATAGATGATAGATTACTTAAGGCTTACAAAAGAATTAGAGGAGCCTCCAAAAACGGATTAGCAGTTGTACCTGTCGAGAGAGGGGCTTCTGGAGGGTCATTTATCAAGATTCCACCTCAAATACAATTAGACATTGCTGCTAGAAAAAAGATCATAGTAGATGAGCATAGTGGGAGAATTTTGGTTGATGCGGAATTAGCTGAAGAGCAGAATACAAAAATGTCAAGGAAACTTAATCGAGTTTTAAAGGCTTAAAAATTACTAACTGTAATTTTCGATTTCATTTTATTTGATATTTTCGCTTCAGGTATAAATATTATTGCATGTCAAGGAAGGGATTAGTCAAAAGAAGTGAAGATTTTTCTAAGTGGTATAATGAACTTGTTTCAAAAGCTGATCTTGCTGAACACTCTGATGTCAGAGGTTGTATGATTATAAAACCGTATGGATATGCCATCTGGGAAAAGATCAAGGAACAACTAGACAATATGTTCAAGGAGACTGGCCATCAAAATGCATATTTTCCCTTATTTATTCCTAAATCCTACTTAAGTAAGGAAGCAGATCATGTAGAAGGATTTGCAAAAGAATGCGCAGTAGTGACCCACTACCGATTGAAAAATGCGGACGATGGTAAAGGAGTTGTGGTTGACCCTGAAGCTAAGTTAGAAGAAGAGTTAATTGTAAGGCCTACTTCTGAAACCATCATTTGGAATACGTACAAAAAATGGATTCAATCTTACAGAGACCTTCCCATTTTAGTAAATCAGTGGGCCAATGTAGTTCGATGGGAAATGAGAACCCGTTTGTTTCTTCGAACGGCTGAATTTTTATGGCAAGAAGGTCATACAGCACATGCTACCAAGCAAGAGGCCATAGATGAAACAGAACAAATGCTAAATGTATATGCTGATTTTGTAGAAAATCACATGGCTATCCCTGTGTTAAAAGGAATTAAATCTGCTAATGAGCGCTTTGCGGGAGCAGAAGAAACATACTGTATTGAAGCTTTAATGCAAGATGGGAAGGCTCTTCAAGCAGGAACCTCCCACTTTTTAGGGCAAAATTTTGCCAAAGCATTTGATGTTAAATTTGCAGATAAAGATGGAGAGCAAAGGTATGTTTGGGCTACTTCTTGGGGTGTATCAACACGATTAATGGGGGCTTTGATCATGACCCATTCTGATGATTTAGGATTAGTGTTACCTCCAAAATTAGCTCCTATACAGGTTGTCATAGTGCCTATTTATAAAAACAATGAACAACTTGGTGCTATTTCTGAAAAGGCTAGTTCGATTCTATCGTCTTTAAAAACAGCAGGAATTACAGCGAAGTTTGATGACGATGATAGTAAAAAACCTGGATGGAAGTTTGCTGAATATGAGATGAAAGGGGTTCCTATTAGAATTGCTATAGGTCCTAGAGATCTTGAAAACAGTACGGTGGAATTAGCTAGAAGAGATGATCTAAGCAAAGAATTTGTTGCCACTGAGCATTTAGTTGATCATGTTCAACAAACGCTTGCTGATATGCAAACGAAGCTTTACGAGAAGGCAAAAGAGTTTACTCATTTAAATACAAGAACTGCAAATAATATTGAAGAGTTAAAATCCATTTTAGATGAAGATGGTGGATTTGTAGAAGGTTATTGGAACGGAGATGCAGAAACGGAGCAAAAAATAAAGGATTTAACAAAGGCTACAATAAGGTGTATTCCGCTAGGTGATCATCCTACTGGTAAATGTATTTTAACCGGTGAAGAGGGGGCTCAAAAAGTGGTATTTGCTAGTGCTTATTAATATTAATTTATGGATCACAACAAAAACCAAGATTTACTCTTTGAATTAATCAAAGATAAAAGCGTACTCAAACAAGATGTTTTCAATAACATTATTCTCAATTTCAAGATTTTAAAAAATGTATTGAAGGAGGTTGGAGACGATTTGAAAGATAGAATGTCTAAGGTAGATGACAGGGTTGTGATTGAATATAAAGATTCTGGTGAATTTGAAGCTCAGTTAAGAGTTTCTGGTGATTTATTGGTATTTCAAATGCACAGTAACGTATTTAAGTTTGCTATGCATAATAGTTTGTGGAAAAGCAGTTATCTAGAAGAAAACCCAAATAGAGGGTTTTGTGGATTAATTCATATTTATAATTTTTTAAATGATTCATTTAAATATAATAGGGTTCACGATTTAGGTTATTTAATTGGTCGTATTTTTATAAATCATGAAAATCATTTCATGGTTCAAGGTAAAAGACAACTGGGATTTTTATATAATGATTTTATTCACTCAACAGTGGATAAAGACAAATTAAAATCTATTGTGCAGTCAGCCATTTTATATTCGCTTGATTTTGATTTATTAGTGCCTTCCTATGATCTGGTCAAAGAAGTCACGGTTGATCAAGTAAGGGAGGTGAGTGATACATTAAAACTAAGAACAGGAAAGCGTTTGGGGTTTGTATTTGAAAAAAATAATGATGAAGTAGAGTCTTGATAGTTTGATTTAAAAGCAAATTTATTTTGAGTAACTGAAAAAAAAGCTAAATTTGCAAACCATTAAGTAAAATGGCCCGTTCGTCTAGGGGTTAGGACGCCAGGTTTTCATCCTGGAAACAGGGGTTCGATTCCCCTACGGGCTACTAAAAAAAGAAAAATATTATGGCAAATCATAAATCAGCTATAAAGAGAATTAAATCAGACAAAGAAAAAATGTTGAGAAATAAGTATCAGCATAAATCTGCTAGAACTGCAATTCAGAAATTAAGAGAAACTTCAAACAAAAAAGATGCTCAAGGTTTGTTGATATATGTGAGTTCAATGCTAGACAAATTAGCAAAGAAGAATATCATTCATAACAACAAAGCAGCTAATTTGAAATCAAAGTTGACGAAGCACGTAAATTCTCTGTAATTTTTTGTATACAAATTTTGAAAGAGCCCTATTTGGGCTCTTTTTTTTGTGCTATTTTTAGCTTATGAAATGCATAGCGTTTTTATTTCTATTTATTTCTTGCTACATAACTAGTCAACAATCTTCACCTAACACGGCTTTATCAGAACTTATTTTAGAATACACCTCAGCAGCATATCCATCAGAAACATTGAGTGAGTTTTTGTACATAGGAATCAGAAGACAAAGGATGTATCACTTTAAAAACAGCCATATTGTTTCAAGCTATTCTATTTCTACCTCATCTAATGGAGCGGGGAATATGATGGGAAGTTATAAGACTCCAACAGGTTTACACCAAATTGCAGAAAAAATAGGAGGTAATGCACCAGTTGCTACTTTGTTTGTTAATAAAAAAAATACGGGTAAAGTCGTTCCCATTAATAAGTCAGAAATTTCTATGAATAAGGATGAAATTACTTCTAGGATACTAAGTTTAAAAGGGCTTCAGGAAGGCATAAATAAAGGCAAAAAGTATGACACATTTGCAAGAGGAATATATATCCACGGTACCAGTGACGAAGCGAGTATAGGTCAGCCTAGCTCTCATGGTTGTATTCGCATGAAAAATGATGATATCATAGAATTATTTGATCTTCTTTCTGTAGGTGCCAAAGTAGTCTTATTAAATAACTAGACTAAAGGTCAAGAACATAAATAAAATATGTGATGGATTTTAGTTTGTGAATATGCAAAACTTAAAATCAGTATATCCCAGTCTACCCAAAGAAAGATTAATTTATTTAGGTAAATCTTCACTTTCGTGTAGTGAATTACTTACTGTTATGATTGGAAACGGAAGTGGGGATTATCATGTTCACCACATTGTTAAAGAGATTAAAAACTTGACCCACAATAAGTGGCATCAACTTTACCAAATGGAAGTAAAAGATTTATGTCAAGTTAGCGGTCTCGGGCCCTCTAAAGCAGCTAAAATTATTGCTGCACTTGAATTATCTAAACGGATTCAGTTTCCTCAATCAAAAGGAACTAAGTTAGTGAATAGTAGTATGGTTTTTCATTTTATGAAAAGTAAATTTTTTGGTCTTTCCACAGAGACCTTCTGGATGATTTGCTTAAATCAGCAATCTAAAGTAATTGATGTTATTCACCTTTTTTCGGGTGGTTTAACTTCGACTATTGTCGATGTAAGAGTAATCTTTCAAAAACTGATATCAAATGAAAGTACTTCATTTATTATTTTACATAATCATCCATCAGGTAATATACAACCTAGCCAACCCGATATTTCTATTACTAAAAAACTACTTCAAGCCTCAAAAATTTTTGATATTAAATTATTGGATCACCTTATAATAGCAGATAATAGCTATTTTAGCTTTAAAGATCATAACATCGTATTGTAAATGAAAATTATTACAGTTGTAGGTGCAAGACCACAAATCATTAAAGCAGCTGCCATTTCAAGAGTTATTAGTGATAAATTTCCTCAAATTGAAGAAATTATACTCCACACGGGTCAACACTATGATCAAAATATGTCCAATGTATTTTTTGAAGAATTAAATATTCCAAAACCCTCCATAAACCTAAATGTAGGCTCATCATCACATGGGAAACAAACGGCTCTAATGATAGAAAAAATAGAACAAGTTTTGTTAGAAAAAAATGTAGATGCCATCGTAGTTTATGGTGACACAAATTCTACTCTTGCTTCCGCCATAGCTGCATCTAAAATTCATGTACCCATTGTTCATATTGAAGCTGGGTTGAGGTCTTTTAATAAAAAAATGCCCGAAGAAATTAACAGAATAATGTGTGATCATAGCTCAACTTTATTGTTTTCTCCAACTGAAACGGGCTATCAAAATTTGATAAAGGAAGGGTTTTCAACACATGTTAGTCAAAATGCTTCTGCGGATGAGCCCAATATCTACCATTGCGGAGATGTGATGTATGATAATACTATATATTTTTCGAAATTAAGTGATCAAAAATCAACAGTTCTACAAAATTTAAATTTAGAAGATCAGCCCTATATTTTAGCTACTGTTCATCGCAATGATAATACGGATGATGCCACTAAAATTAATGCCATCTTTTCATCCTTTTTAAATCTAACAGAAAAACACAAGATATCTTTAGTACTACCTTTACACCCTAGGACATTAAAAATGAAAGAAGCTTTATTGGATAAAGTAATTCAAGAAAAGCTTGACCAATCTCCCTACATAAAGATTATTCCACCTGCTTCATTTTTAGATATGATTGCATTAGAAAAAAAATCCACTTTAATTATAACTGATAGTGGAGGAGTTCAAAAAGAAGCTTATTTTTTTCAAAAACCATGTGTCATTCTACGACCTCAAACAGAATGGGTGGAAATTACTAGAGCCAAATGCGCCACAATAGTAGATACGGACCAAGATAAAATTCTTAATGCAGTAGACCACTTTATGAAAGCTGAAAATTTAAATTTTCCACCTGTATTTGGTGACGGTAAGGCAGCTGAATTTATTTTGGAGGAAATGCTCAATCAGTTTGGATGATCTCAGTATACACCAAAAATAAATCTAAAAGACTTACCTATACAGTTGAGTTTATTTTTAGAGATATAGCTCAAATACCCTATCAAATTTGTACAGACGATTCTTCTTTAACGGATCATGTGATAAATTATTCTGATGAAGAACTACCAATCAATTGTTATCAAATTTCTCCATCAGGATTGTTATTCTCAAAAGACCACATTAATCCCCACGCTGATTCTGATTTGGCCTATTTCTGCTTATTTCGTATGAAAAATGGCCATCATCCGTTCGATGTTTTTAGTGCCATATTTTATCTGATTTCTAGAATGGAAGAATATGATTCCTCTCAGTCTGATATTCATGGCAGATTCGTAGCCAATCAATCTATATTAGTAAAGGAAAAGCAGCAATTCAAACCTGTAGTAGACCAATGGGTATTTAGATTACTAGAACATGTAAATCATCATTTTAATTCAAATTATAAGATTACAAGAAACTTTAAGCAATATTGCACTATTGATATAGATAATGCTTATGCATTTAAGCACAAAGGAATATTACGAACTACTGCGGGTACTCTAAAAGACGGTTTAACAAAACCTACTAAATTAAAACAGCGATGGGGTACTTATATGAGAAATTCGAAAGACCCTTATGACACCTACTCTTATATTCAACATTTTAGTAAAAATCAAAAGTTGGAGGTACTATTTTTCTTTCTTTTAGGTGATTATGCTCAATACGATAAAAATATCCGATTTGATCATCCCAAAATGATATCATTGATAAAGCAACTTGGGAACACCTCAACAATAGGTATCCATCCATCCTATGCTTCCAATAAAAATTCAAAGATGATTGGGATAGAAAAACAAAGGTTGGAGCATATATTAGGTAAATCAGTACACCACAATCGGTTTCATTTTTTGAAGTTTTCTTTGCCTAAGTCCTACCAACAGTTGTTAGCATATGGTATTTCAAATGATTACAGCATGGGTTATGCTGATCAAATTGGTTTCAGAGCGGGTACATGTACCCCTTTTAATTTCTATGATTTAGAAAACGAAGTCCAAACCGATTTAAAAGTTCATCCGTTTGCTTACATGGATGGTGTCTTAAACGACCACTTAAAATTGAATAAAGAGATGGCATTGGATAAAGTTCAAATACTACGGAAAAATGTGGCTGAAGTTAAGGGTACTTTTACTTCTATTTGGCACAATGAATCGTTGTCTAATGTAGATAGGTGGTCAGGTTGGCAAGAGGTTTTTGAAGGCAGTTGGAAGTTATAATTACTGTTATTATACTTAATTGCTTTATCACTAAAAACTAAATTTCTATTTTAGATAAAAATACAAAAGATGCCGACTGTAATAAACTTTCAAGATAGTAACTCAATATACAATACATTCCTTTCCGAACTAAGAGATAAAAATATCCAATCTGATGCCATGCGATTTAGGCGTAATCTTGAGAGATTAGGTGAGATTTCAGCATTAGAAATCAGCAGACATTTACATTACAGTAGTAAAAATATTATTACTCCTTTAGGAACAGCTCAAATGAATTTAATTGACGAACCATTGGTTTTAGCCACTATTTTAAGAGCTGGATTACCTCTCCATCAAGGTTTATTAAATTATTTTGATGCTGCAGAAAATTGCTTTATTTCGGCTTACAGAAAACATACATCCGAAGAGGAATTTGATGTGGAAATAGAGTATATGTCTAGCCCAGGTTTAACAGGAAAAACAGTTCTGTTGAATGACCCTATGTTGGCTTCTGGTAGATCCATGGTATTGGCTTACAAAGCTCTGCTTAAAAGAGGCGTCCCTAAAAAAATACATGTGGTGGGTGTAATTGCTAGTCAGGAAGGAGTAGACTTTGTAAAAAATCACCTTCCAGAAGACACCACAATATGGATAGGTGCAATAGATAAAGAGATGACCAAAGAATCTTATATTGTTCCAGGGTTAGGAGATGCTGGAGACCTCGCTTACGGAACTAAAAAGGATGATTAGTTGGTCTTTATACATATATGTTTTTTTTTTAGCTCACGTTAAATTCTTATTTGCTGCGTCCATTGCTGAGGCTACCACTAATTTAAGTTTTACTGAAATATTAGTTTCGTCAACTCTTGGAGCTGTCTTTTGCTTTAATGTTTTTTTTTTCATTTCTAAGTCTATTTTCCATTCCAATACAACCTCAAAATGGGTATCTTATTTTAAACCCAAGAAAAGAAAAAAGAACTTTAAGAAAAGAAATAGAATTATTGTAAAGATTAAAAATTCTAATGGAGGGTTTCTTCTATTGTGTACACTGGCGCCCTTATTCCTTTCTATTCCAATTGGCACTTTTGTAGTGGTTAAGTTTTATGGAAAAAGAAGATATACCTACTTTTATGTAACTACGTTATTAGTGTTTACTTCTACACTACTCACTTACTTAAATCATTTTATTTTTCACTAATGGCTATAAATCACCTTTTTTTTGATTTGGATAGAACATTGTGGGATTTTGAAACTAATTCTCATGAAGAATTGGTCAACTTGTATCATGTACACAAACTGCATCAAAGAGGTATATCACTTCAAAATGAGTTTATAAAAGTGTACAAAAAGATAAATCATCAGTGTTGGGAAGACTATCGTAAAAATTTAATTACAAAAGAAAAACTAAGATCTGAGCGTTTTATGAAAACCTTACTTCATTTTGGAATAGATGATAAAAAATTGGCCGATGAATTAGGAAATGATTATGTACATAATTCACCAAATAGGACCATTTTGATAGATGGTACTATCGATCTTCTTGAGGCTCTAAAAGACCATTTTCATATTCATATTATTACGAATGGATTTGAAGAAGTTCAATGGGTTAAATTAAGAAACTCAAAACTACTTCCTTATTTTAAGGAAGTGATTACATCGGAAGCAGTTGGGGCAAAGAAGCCTGATCCTAGAATTTTTCAATTTGCGCTGGAAAAGGCTGGTGCAACTGCTGTCGAGTCAGTTATGATAGGAGATGACCTGAATACCGATATTAGTGGAGCTATTGGGGTGAATATGAAAAGTATATTTTTTAATCCTAATAAATTCAATCATAGTCGATTGATATGGAAAGAAGTATCCACTTTATCAGAGATCAAAAATATTCTACTTTAACTGTTTTTTCGTTTTTTAAAATCGATACAATTTTCTATTTTCGAAATCTAAATTTAAAACATGGTATTCGATCTAGAAATGATTAAAAAGCTTTATGAGTTATATCCTCAAAAAGTTGAAGCTGCAAGAACAGTTTTACAAAAACCATTAACCCTTTCAGAAAAAATTCTTTATACTCATTTATGGAATGGTGAAGCGAAAGAAGTGTATGAAAGAGGAGCTTCTTATGTGGATTTTGCTCCGGATCGTGTAGCCATGCAAGATGCAACTGCTCAAATGGCTTTGCTTCAATTTATGCAAGCAGGTAAGCAAAAAGCTGCAGTACCCTCTACTGTGCACGCAGATCATTTAATCCAAGCTAGAATAGGGGCAGATAAAGACTTACAAGAAGCGATCAATAAAAACAATGAAGTATATAACTTTCTAAGTTCAGTTTGTAATAAATACGGAATTGGTTTCTGGAAGCCAGGAGCTGGTATCATTCATCAAGTCGTTTTAGAAAATTATGCTTTTCCCGGTGGAATGATGATAGGAACTGATTCTCACACGGTAAATGCA
>ENA-OSEY01000689-OSEY01000689.1-marine-metagenome-genome-assembly--contig:-NODE-689-length-23982-cov-3.776741_pt1 | contig 23982 bp, 20 predicted proteins | sample MGYA00248465_ERZ534230 | MGnify/ENA primary metagenome ERZ534230 (study PRJEB26409, sample SAMN06344110) | marine metagenome | isolation source: Sea water from surface | place: Atlantic Ocean:Southern...
AACAATAACTCTTTGATACTCATCACGGTCTTTTGTATAAAACAAATCGTCTTTTAACGCATAGTTGTAACCAAACTGATCCCTCATAACATAATCAAAACCTCTTTGATCGTAAGCCCATGAATCATTACCATGTTTGTTAAAATCACCAGTTCCTTTATCAATTAGTACTCCTTGAGCATTAAACCATTCAACAGTTCCATAAGGCTCATGAGGTGTTCCGCTCCACCAACTACCAATATTTTGCACGCCATCCTCAATCAAAACATCTACGCTATCTCCAGAAATAGACAGAATAGGAATAGTGTGATTATCGTTTATGAAATATGTAGCATATTCTGTAAAACTAGCTGGAACATTTGCCAAAGAACTTACGCTTATTGCTTTTAGAACTGAGGTAGTTGTTAGTGTTATTGGGGAGCTGTAAACCGATGAGTTAATAGTTGGCTGATCACCATTTGTTGTGTAATAAATAGTGGCATTTGGATCGTTAGTTGTGATTGAGATGTTTACTGATCCAGTGTAGTAACCGGCAGCTTGTGAAAAAGAGGGTTTTTCACTATACTCTAATTGTGCATTAAAGTTATTTGCTGATGGAGTTGGAGTTGTGAAAACTGACCAATTTATTGAGCCATTGGTTTCTCTTCCTCTAGAATGAGAAGTAAGGTTGGGAACTAAATCAACAGAATCAACAATTGTTCCTGTAGGATCTGAAAGAATAATTTTCTCATTATTTTTAGTTTGTGTGAGCTTAAAATTTGTGTGAGCATTGTTTCCAATGATTTCATCTCTGCTTGAGCAAAATATGACTGCGACTCCATTTGCAGGAATAATATAAGATGAGGTAAAACTCCATTTCATAGGATTAGACGCTCTATCAGAAAGGTACCACCCATTTAAATCAATACTATTGCTAGAAGAATTATATAGCTCAATCCAATCCTCATATTCATTATAATTATCTAAGTATGAGTCAAAGTTAGCAGCTGAGTATTCATTTATTAAAACTTGAGCTCTTGAAAATGATACAACAAACGTCAATAAAAAAATAATTTGTATTCTTTTCATAAGTACAAAAGTAAGAAATACTTGAGAAACTATTTTTTAAATTGGCCAATTTGATAAAATGTTATTTCTAATTTTGTCTTGATGAAAGAAAAAAACAATATTAGTAGAGACCTTTTGCAATTTATTAAAATTGTTAATGAGCTAATCTCAAGCGAAAACAATGAGCCAGTATTTAAAGACCCAGAGGAACTTCTAAAGGCTGTCGACATCAGTCTTAATGATAGCCCAACTGATGATACGGAGTTTTATCAAATCCTAAGAGAAGTTATAAAAGAAACCCCAAAAACTTCATCCAAAAGATTTTTTAATCAACTATTTGGAGGCAGACATAGTAAATCTGTCATAGGAGATCTTCTTGCGGTTTTACTCAATAACAGTATGGCAACATACAAAATCTCAGGAATACAAACTTTGATTGAAAAACAGATTTTAGAGGAAGTTAGAAAAAAAATTAAATATCCCTCTGGATATGGAGGTACTTTCCCAACAGGGGGGTCAATGAGCAACTTCATGACATTGGTCGCAGCAAGAGACAAGATTAGTAATCATAGACTTGATGGTGAATCAAAAAAAAGACTCATCCTTTACTGTTCAGAAACAGCACACTATTCAATTAAAAAAAATGTTTCTTTTTCAGGTATAGGAATTAATAATATTAGATCTATTTCTGTTGATAATAATGGAGAAATGAACTACAAAGAGCTCGAAAAAAGTATTCAAATTGATTTAAAAAACAACTTATGTCCTTTTTATGTTAATACTACAGCTGGAGCTACAGTATTAGGCTCATTTGATAATTTTGATGAAATCTCGAAAATATGTAAAAAATATAATTTGTGGTTGCATATTGACGGTGCTTTTGGAGGGTCATTAATTTTTTCCAAACAACACAAAGAACTCTTGAGGGGAATAGAAAAATCAGATTCATTTTGTTTTAATGCTCATAAAACTTTAGGAGCCCCTCTAAGCTGTTCTGTCTTATTATTTAAAAATGATCAAGACTTATTGCGTTCATTTGATACAGATGCCAATTATTTGTTCCAAACACATAATGACAAATATAATTTAGGTAAGACATCTTTGGAGTGTGGAAGAAGAAATAATGCATTAAAATTTTGGACATTATGGAAAAGTGTTGGAAGTATTGGAATACAAAACATTGTGGAAAAACAACTTTTAATTTCAAATAAAATTAAAGAATATTTATCGCAAAAATCAGAATACAAACTAATAGGCCCGAGATACTCATTACCAATTTGTTTTACATATAAAAATATCGACTCTATTGATTTATGTAATCAGCTTTATTTCTCTAATAAGTTAATGGTTAGTTATGGCTCTCACGCACACAAAACATTTGTAAGGTTGGTTAATGTAAATTCTCAAAATGATATAGATGAGGTCAAAGGCTTCTTTAAAATTATGGAAGATTTTGTTGAGGAAAATTATGAGCGCCTAAAAAAGATTAGTAATTAATGCAAAACGGTACAATAATAGTATTGGCATGGCCTGAGGGTATGGTAAAAAATGCTGATTCCTGGTATGATTTTTTTCTGTCAAAAAACGGAATGTATAGAGTTGGGCACTCAGCAATTATTTTGATTAACAATGAATTAGAAAGTATAAATTATTTTGATTTTGGAAGATACCACACGCCAAATGGATTTGGAAGAGTTAGAGATGAGGTTACTGACCCAGATTTAAAAATTTTAACAAAACCAAAAATTAAGAATAATAAGCTAACAAATCTGCATTCAATTTTGTTAGAAACAGCTGATAAAAAATCAACTCACGGAAAAGGAAAAATGTACGCTTCTGTGATGAAAAAAGTAAGTTTTACAAAGTCTTACAATTGTGCAAAAAAATTACAAAAAAAAGATATGATTGTTTATGGTCCGTTAAATATCTTTGGAACCAATTGCTCTAGATTTGTTTCTAAACTAATGTTTAAATCTTTAAAATTTTCATTTAAAAAGTTGAGACTTTTTTTACCAGTAACTATTTCTCCATCACCAAAAAGAAATGTTTGTATTGGCAATAAAGAATATTATGTTGTTGAACATAAAAAAATAAAGACTATAAAAAAATCATTCTTAAAGTCTTATTTTACAAGTATTGAAAACTATTAGCCTTGAAAAAACCCTTAAACATCCCACCTAACTCACAATGGCTTTCTGGAATTGGTTCGGGTTCGTGGTTTCATATTCAAAAAATAGGCGAGCTTTATAGAATCAGAAGGTTTTGCCCAAAAGGAAGTGTTGAGTGTGATAACAAGTTTTTATTAACTAACAAGGGCTTTGAAATTAACAAATATTTTGAATTTACTTATATTTCTCACTGTCAAAAATGTACAATTAAACAAAACGAACTTCTTTATATATTTTTATTAAAAGACAAACTTGAATTATGATAAATAAAGTAAATAAAATGTACATTTACCCAAACTTTTCAAATGAGTGATTTTCTTCAACACGAATGTGGTGTAGCTATGATTAGACTATTAAAACCACTGAGTTATTACAAGGAAAAATATAATACATCGTTCTATGCACTAAACAAAATGTATTTAATGATGGAAAAGCAAAGAAATAGAGGGCAAGATGGAGTTGGTTTAGTTAACATAAAGCTTGACGTAAAACCTGGAGAAAGATTTATAAGCAGAAAAAGATCCGTTTCTGCTAATCCAATACAAGAAGTATTCAGTCATATAAATAGTTATTTTAATAATTTATCGGAAAAAGATAAGTTAAACGACATTAATTGGTTAAAAGAAAATCTTCCATTTACAGGAGAAATTTTTTTAGGCCATTTAAGATATGGTACCTACGGTAAAAATAAGATTGAGAACTGTCACCCTTTCCTCAGGCAAAATAACTGGAGATCTAGAAATTTGGTGCTTGCAGGCAATTTTAACATGACAAATGTTGATGAGCTATTTAATGATTTGATTGACTTAGGTCAGCATCCCAAAGAAAAGGCAGATACTGTAACAATATTGGAAAAAATAGGTCATTTCTTAGATGAAGAAAATCAGCGTGTTTTCAAAAAATACAAACAGAAAAAATTTAATAAGCAAGAAATTTCAAAAAAAATCGAATCCGAGATTTCATTAACAGAAATATTAAAAAAGTCAGCAAAACATTGGGATGGGGGGTATGTAATTTGTGGTATCATGGGCCATGGTGACTCATTTGCTTTAAGAGACCCAAATGGAATAAGACCAGGTTATTATTACGCAGATGATGAAGTTGTAGTCATTGCATCGGAAAGGCCGGTAATTCAAACTTCTTTTAATGTAAATATAAATTCTATTAAAGAAATAGGTAGAGGAAACGCTCTGATAATTAAAAAAAGTGGTCAGGTTTACGAAAAAAACATTCAGCCTCAAAAGGAGAGAAAAGCATGTAGTTTTGAAAGAATATATTTTTCAAGAGGGAATGACAGAGACATTTACAAAGAAAGAATTAATCTTGGTAAAAGAGTTTTTAAAAAAGTAATTAAAGCAGTACAGGCAGATCTAAGCAACACAGTTTTTTCATATGTTCCAAATACTGCAGAGGTTTCTTATTATGGGTTAATCCAAGAGTGTCATAATTATTTAAATAAAATTAAGAGAGAATACCTTCTTAAAGAACCAAATTTTCAAAGTCAAGAATTTAAAAATTTATTCAACCTTAAAGTTAGGTCTGAAAAAATAGCAATTAAAGATGCTAAGCTGAGAACTTTCATTTCAGCTGATGAAGGCAGAGAGGATTTAGTCACTCATATTTATGACACAACATATGGAATTGTGAAAAAGAACGACACATTAGTAATCATTGATGATAGTATTGTCAGAGGTACAACCCTAAGACAAAGTATTTTGAGAATTTTAGATAGATTAGAGCCAAAAAAAATAATAATCGTTTCATCAGCACCACAAATCAGGTATCCAGATTGCTACGGGATTGATATGGCCAAGCTGGGCGACTTTATAGCTTTTCAGGCAGCTATTAAACTCATTAAGGAAGCTAATAAAGACAATTTCATTAACGAGATATATGAAAAGTGTAAAAAAGAAAATGAAAAGAAAGTAAATATAAAAAACTGTGTCAAAGAAATATACAAACCATTCTCAGCTGAACAAATTTCCAATAAAATCAGTGAATTGTTAAAGCCAAAAGGAATTACAGCAGAAGTTGAAATTATTTATCAGTCGATCGAAGACCTTCACAGCTCATGCCCAGAGCACACAGGTGACTGGTATTTTAGTGGTGATTACCCAACCCAAGGGGGTAATAAGGTTGCCAACAGAGCTTTTATAAACTACGTGGAAAAAATTAACAAAAGAGCTTACTAAGCTATTATTTTCTACTTTCAGCAATTGTCATCTCATCAATCAGATAACCAGCTTCAGCATATTTGTCTATTATAAAAAGTATGTAGCGTATATCAACAGAAATACATCTTTGTAAACCCTGTTCATATACAATATCACCACTCATTGCTTCCCAATTTCCATCAAAAGCAGTGCCTACCAATTCACCATGAGCATTCAAAACTGGGCTTCCAGAATTACCACCCGTTATGTCGTTATTATCAATAAAGTTTACTCTAAGATTTCCATCTGAATCAGCATATCTTCCAAAGTTTCTATCGTTGTATAAATCAATTAATTTCTCAGGCACTATAAACTCTTCATTAGTGCTATCCTCTTTTTCAATAATTCCCGCGATAGTAGTATAATAATCATAATGAATAGCATCAGATGGGATATAATCCTTAACATTTCCATAACTTAACCTCAACGTTGAATTTGCATTTGAGTAAAACTTGTTTGAACCATTCATTTCTTTTAAAGCTGAAATAAAAAGTCTATTATTTTTCGAAAGCTCATCTCTAACTTCTTTTCTTGTTTGACTAATATTATTAGTGTAAAATGAGTAGATGGATTCTATAATTTGATATGCTGGGTCACTACCTAGCTTATATAAGCTAGGAGTTTTAATAAATTTACTAAACTTGTTTTGACTTGAGTAAATAGATTTTTTAAAAACCTGTGAGGCAAAGTAATCAAAATCCAAACTCCTGCTAAATGGTTGGTTTTTAATTTTTTTAAATATTGAAGGGTGTTGGTGTTCAGGAACATTATAGTAATACATCTCTAACATTGCTGATAACATTTTTTCATCTATTGATTCATCATAATTTTTGTAAAAATTAACAGCTCTTTTTTCTAGTTCTTCAAGCATGTCCGTGTTTCGACTTTCAATAGCCTTTTTAATTTCTCTTTGCATGCTGTATGAAAAATATAAAATTTCAGGACCTCTGAAAATAGCTTCGTTAAGATAAGTTCTTGAAACAAGAATAGCTTCATTTTTTTTGTATGCATTTTCTATTGAGGGCAATACATTTTTATATTTCTCAACTTTTATGTCACCGCCAGAATGTATCCATTTTTTCAAACTTTTTTCTTGATTTTTTTTCTTTTCTAAAACTTTTAATTTCCTAAGCCCTCTATTTTGTCCAATGTAGTATTTCCAATAATTTGATACACTACTATATTTCGTTGCATATTTTAAATATGTTTCTCTATCCTTGTCCATTCCTTCCTTCATTATCTCTAGCTTCTTTGAGCGAATATCAATTATTGTTTTGTTTTTAAGTTTCAATGCTTGATTAACACCAAAAGAAGTTAAGTACCTATCTGTTGATCCCGGAAAGCCGTATACCATAGTGAAATCATTATTTTCTACTCCATCAAGTTGAATTTTAAAATGGTATTTAGGCTTATATGGAACATTTTCTTTAGAGTATTTAGCAGGTTTATTATTTGTGTCAGCATAAATTCGAAGTAGAGTAAAATCTCCAGTGTGCCTTGGCCACATCCAATTGTCAGTATCTCCACCAAATTTACCAATCGAAGATGGGGGTGCTCCAACTAATCTGACATCTAAAAATGTTTCGTAGATAAAAAGATAAAATTCATTTCCTCCATAAAATGATCTTAACCTTGAAGTATAGTGGGATGTATCTGAAATTTCATTTGAAATTTCATTAGCAACAGCTCGTATTTTTTTTCTTCTATCTTCCTCAGTACCTGAACCGTTAATTTTTGAAAAGACTCTTTCAGTAACATTTTCGATTCTAACTAAAATCGATGCGGTTAAATTTTCATTAGCAAGTTCTTCAGATTTGTTCATTGCCCAAAACCCATTTTTTAAGTAATCTTTTTCAGTAGTACTATGAAATTGAATTAAATCATCTGCGCAGTGATGATTTGTTAGTAGTAAACCTTCTTTAGAAATAATCTCTCCAGTGCAACTTCCCCAAGAAAGGGCAACAACTGCATCTTTTAGTGATGATTTGTTTACGTTATATATATCTTCTGCGCTCAAAGATAATCCTTTAGATTGCATGTCATCAATATTCATGGTGCTAATCAAATTAGGCAACCACATTCCCTCATCAGCACGAGATGAGACTGATACAGAAAAAATAAAAATTAAAAAAAGACTTCTCATTTTATAAAAAAAACATAATCTATTTAATTAATATCATTATTAATTTTATCCCAAAGTAACTTTCTGGCTTTAAGACATTTAATAGCAACCTCTTGAACTTCATCCCACTTTTTTTCATCATCTCCACAAAGATTACAAATAAGTTCAAGCGCTAAAGGACCATGATCGCCTCCATCTAATTCAATGTGCCTCTCTAAATAGTAAACAAATTTATCAAAAGACTTCTCTTTGTTCATGTCGTTAACTATAGCTAAAAACATATCAGGGATTAAATCTTCTCTTCCAAATGTAAATGCTGATGCAATTTCATGAGATTTTCCACCTTCGATTATAGAAAATGTAGTATTCAAAAAGCTATCAATATCTTCATTGATTTTAGGTCTTGAGTTTTTGTTTAAATTTTTCATAAATGTTTCAATTGTACTTGTTTCAGCTTCACATTCTTTCATAGCTTCAAGATACAGTTCAAAATGAGATGCAGGATTTCCTTCAGAGTCAACATCGCTTTCCTCTTCTAAAACAATCGAGTTTACTAGCCTTCTAATTTTTGGATCACCAATTGGTCTCCAAGGAATTTCAAAACATGTTAGGTTTATTTGCAAAGCTTTCAGAAGAGACATGAAGTCCCAAACTGCAAACACGTGTGACTCCATAAGTTTTTTGATATCGGACTTAGTTTTTAGCTTAGAATACAGCTTGTGTTTTACTATTTCGTTTCTGTAAGGTTGTAGTTTTTCGTTTAATTCTGAGATTTTCGGATTCATTTTTTTTTTACAAAATTACGTCATGTTTTTAATATGCGCTATTTTTTTTTCATATAAATTGGAACCGAAGAGCAGGCTTCACCAAACATTAATTTTTTAACAACTGGTAATAATAATTTAGTTATTTCAACATATAAATCTGAACTTATATCTACATCACTACAACCTTTAACTAAAACAATTTTTTGATTATATTTTTTTATGTCTAGAGTCTTTATTTGTTCTAGGGCTAGTTGATTTGTAACGATTTTTTTTTCACCAAAATAAGCGTTAGCATCTACCTTATTTAAATATGAAACAATGAGCATATAAGCCCATTTTGGTAAAATAGTATCAGCAGAGCAAAAAACAGCTACATTTTTGTTAGATAATTTTTTCCAATCATAATTTGATAAACTCTTTCTAAATTCTTTTTCGATAACAATATTGTTTTCTGTTAAAAAACAACATATATCAAGCTCAACAACTTCTTTTGTGATAAAGTTGGATAAGTCAATGTTAATTAGACCACTTTTTTCAACACGATTTATTATTTCTTTAGACATTTCAAAGCATTCCAAGTTCTAATTTAGCCTCATCACTCATCATATCCTTATTCCAAGCTGGCTCAAATACCACATTAACTTTACAAGACTTTATTTCATCTATGCTCTTAATTTTTTTTTCAATGTCTAAAGGAAGTGATTCTGCAACTGGGCAGTTTGGAGATGTTAATGTCATATCAATTTCGACATCATGCTCCTCATTAACTCTTACATCATATATTAATCCAAGGTCATAAATATTTACTGGTATTTCAGGATCAAAAATTTCACATAAATTTTTTATAATTATGTCTCCAAGTATTGAAATTTTGTCTTTATCCATTTTTTTCTTTAAATCCGATCGCGTAAATTTTTATTTGCTTTATCATGGACATTAATCCATTTGCTCTTGTTGCTGATAAGTGGCTTTTTAAACCAATTTTATCTATAAAATCAAGCTTTGAGTTAATGATATCATCTGGTGATTGATTTGAAAAAACTTTAATTAGAAGAGCAATTATACCCTTTGTCATTATAGCGTCACTATATGCATGAAAAGTAACTTTACTATTGTTTTGTTTCGCATATAGCCATACTTTACTCTGACAACCATTTATTAGAAATTCATCTTTCATGAACTTTTTATCAAAATCAATTTCATCTTTTCCAAGCTCTATTAAATATTCATACTTTTCAATCCAGTCAGTGAACAAACTTAATTCCTCAACAATTTCATTTTGTATTTTTTCAACGCTTGTCATCAATACAACATTTTATAAGCCTTGCTAAGGCAATCGAAGAAATAATCGATTTCACTTTTGGTATTATAAATTCCAAAAGATGCTCTAATGGTTCCGGCTAAATTAAATTTTTTGTGTAAAGGTTGAGTACAGTGATGACCGGTTCTGACCGCAATACCCATATTGTCTAAAAGTACACCAATGTCATAGTGATGTACTTTTTTTAAATTGAATGAAGCGATTGCCGATTTATTTAAACTTGTTCCAAAAGGCTCATAATACTCAATTTTATTTGATTTTTCGTTATAATGATTTAACAACATATTCTCATATTCAAATATTAAATCTAAATTAATCTCTTCGATAAATTCAATAGCCTTACCCAAAGCAATCACTCCTGAAATATTAGGAGTTCCTGCCTCAAACTTCGATGGCAACTTTGCATATGTTGTTTTTTCAAAAGTTACCAATTCAATCATTTCACCCCCTCCTTGATATGGAGGCAACTTTTCTAAAATTTCTTCTTTACCGTATAAAATACCTACTCCTGTCGGCCCATATAATTTATGAGCTGAGAAGCAGTAAAAGTCTACATCTAACTCTGTCACATTTACTTTTTGATGAGCAATTGCTTGCGCTCCATCAATGAATACTTTAGTATCAAATTTGCGAGCTAATTTAGTTATTTCACTAATTGGGTTTATAGTTCCTAAGGTATTAGATATGTGAGTGATTGATAAAATTTTTGTTTTTTCATTTAAAAGTTTTTCTAAATGGTCCATATCTATTTCTCCCTCTTTAGTGACTGACACAACCTTAAGTTTTGCACCAGTTTTTTCAGCGCATAGTTGCCAAGGAACAATATTAGAATGATGTTCCATTTCTGAGATTAAAATTTCATCCCCATTTTTAAGAAATTTTTGGTAAGATGTGGCTACTAAGTTAATTGAATCAGTTGTTCCTCTAGTAAATACAATTTCTTCCTCTTTCTCAGCCCCAATAAACTCTTTTACTTTTTTTCTGCTTTGTTCAAAATCTTCTGTTGATATATTACTGAGATGATGTACTCCTCTGTGTATATTTGAGTTCTGTTTATTAAAATAATCTCTTATACTGTTTGTAACTTGAGTAGGTGTTTGTGTAGTGGCAGCATTGTCAAAATACACAAGTTTGTTGTCGTTAACTTTTACATCAAGTATTGGAAAACTACTTCTAATTTTTTCAAAATCAATCACAATAAATCCTTTTCAATTGAAAGTTTTTTTGCTATTTCAGTTTTTGCGTAATCAACAATTTCTTTGGTATTAAGCTTTTCAATAACTTCAATTAAAAATGCGAAGGTTAAAAGTCCCTTGGCGGTTTTTTCTGAGAAACCACGTGATCTCATGTAAAAAAGTGACTTTTTGTCAATTTGTCCAATTGTACAACCATGACTACATTTCACATCATCAGCATAGATTTCCAGCTGCGGTTTTGTTTTAATACTGGCGCTGTCACTAAATAGTAAATTGTTGTTTGACTGGAAAGCATTGATTTTTTGAGCATCTGGTCTTACCATGATCTTGCCGTTAAAAACTCCTTTTGTATTGTCAAAATACACACCTTTATATGACTCATTACTCAAGCAGTTTTGAAATTTGTGATCAACGAATGTGTGGTGATCAACAAAATTAGATTTGTTAATGATAGTTATTCCATTCATATTACTTGTACAATTTTCATTGTTTTGGTAAAAGTTTAGATTATTTCTAATAAAAGATCCATCAAAACTAAATGTATGAACATTGGCAGTTGAGTCTCTGTCTTGGTCAACTAAAGTGTTGTCAATGGTATGCGTGTTGTCATTATAACTTTGTAATTTGCTAATTTCAAAAAAGCCATTTCTTTTAACATCTGCGTGCATACAACTGTTAATTAATGTGTTGTTTCCTATGTTGCAAAATCTCTCAACTAATTTTACATTTGAACCAGAACCACAAGTAATCTTTGTTCTAAGCTGCAAAAAGTAATCATTATCATTATTGATAAAATGTAAAATTTCGATAGGATTATCTAGATTTAAATTTTTGTCAAATACAATTTCATAACTATTTTCACAGATTGCTTCGTTCAAATAGCACAAAGCACTATTTTTTGGCATTATTAGGTCTCTCATTTTTTTAATACTTACACCTAAGATTTTCGGCTCTGAATAAATCTTACCGTTTTTAAATATTATTTTGTCCTTAAATCCTAGAGAATATTGTTGAATCATCTCATCATTTAGTTCAAAATCAGAGGATTTTAGGCAATATTTTCTCTTTAAAACTTTTTTTAAAGATGTATATTTCCAATCCTCGTCTTTTGTTGTTGGAAATCCATTTTCAAGGAAGTAATCAAGGCTCTTTTTTTGTGTACTGGTCAAGTCAGCATCAACAACATGTTTTTTTATTTCTTCAATCAACATTATTAATTAATTTAAAAAACTATACCCTTCCTTTTCTAATTTCTGAGCTAACGATTTATCACCAGACATTACAATTTTACCATCTTTGAGTATGTGTACGAAGTCTGGTACAATGTAATTAAGAAGTCTTTGATAATGAGTAATTAAAATTATGGAGTTGGAGCTTGATTTTAATGAATTAACCCCATTTGCGACTATTTTAAGAGCGTCTATATCCAAACCCGAATCAGTTTCATCTAAAATAGACAGCTTTGGCTCCATCATTGCCATTTGAAAAATTTCATTTCTCTTCTTTTCCCCGCCAGAAAAACCTTCATTGAGAGACCTGGACAAATACTCCTTGTCAATGTTTAACAACTCACATTTTTCTTTGAACAATTGTAATAGTTCCTTAGCGCTAATATTTTCTTGTCCGAAGGCTTTTCTTTTTTCATTAATAGCAGTTTTTATAAAATTTGAAACGCTTAAGCCAGGAATCTCAACTGGGTATTGAAATGACAGAAATACTCCTCTGTGTGATCTTTCTTCTGGAGCCATTTCCAATAAGTCGTCACCTTCATATGTAATACTTCCTGAACTCACCTCATAATCTTCATTACCCGCGATAACTGAGGATAATGTGCTTTTACCAGAGCCATTTGGTCCCATGATGGCATGAACCTCGCCTTTATTTACTTTTAAATTTACTCCATTGAGAATTGTCTTGTCCTCAATCTGTGCTTTTAAATTTTTAATCTCTAACATATTTATCTTTTTTATCCAACAGAGCCTTCTAGACTAATTTCTAATAATTTCTTCGCCTCAACGGCAAACTCCATTGGTAATTTGTTTAAAACTTCTTTACAATATCCATTAACAATAAGCGCAACAGCCTCCTCAGTTCCTATACCTCTTTGATTACAATAAAATATTTGATCCTCTCCAATTTTAGATGTTGTTGCCTCATGTTCTACTTGCGAAGATTTATTATCAACTTCGATGTAGGGGAATGTGTGAGAACCACATTTGTCTCCCATCAACAATGAGTCGCACTGTGAAAAATTTCTTGAATTTTTAGCGCCTTTTGCAATTTTTACAAGACCTCGATAGCTTCCGTTACTTTTACCTGCGCATATTCCTTTAGCGATAATTGTACTTTTTGAATTCTCACCCAAATGAACCATTTTAGTTCCTGTATCGGCTTGTTGAAAGTTGTTTGTAACAGCGACAGAGAAAAATTCACCAATGGAATTTTTTCCTTTTAATACACAAGAGGGGTACTTCCATGTGACTGCTGAACCTGTTTCAACTTGTGTCCAAGAAATTTTAGCATTGTCATGACAAATCCCTCTTTTAGTTACAAAATTAAATACGCCACCCTTACCATTCTTATCACCAGGGTACCAATTTTGAACCGTAGAATATTTAATCTCAGCACTATCCAGTGCAACTAACTCAACAACAGCAGCGTGCAACTGGTTTTCATCTCGCATTGGAGCAGTACAACCTTCAAGATAACTAACATAACTACCTTCTTCGGCAATAACTAACGTTCTCTCAAACTGCCCAGTACCTGCTTCGTTTATTCTGAAGTAAGTAGATAATTCCATAGGGCACTCTGTTCCTTTGGGAATGTAACAAAAAGATCCATCTGAAAAAACTGCAGAATTTAATGCGGAGAAAAAATTATCTCTTACAGGAATAACCGTACCAATATATTTTTTGACCAGCTCAGGGTATTTTTGAATAGCTTCTGAAATGGGGCAAAATATAATACCGAGTTCAGCTAATTTTTCTTTAAATGATGTTGCAACTGAAACAGAATCCATAACGATATCCACAGCTACATTAGCTAGTCTTTTTTGTTCGTCAATAGAAATTCCAAGTCTATCAAATGTTCTTTTCATCTCCGGATCCAAATCATCAAGACTATTTAATTTTTTCTTTTGTTTTGGTGCGCAGTAGTAAACTATGTCCTGATAATCTGGCTTTGGATAATTTATATTGGCCCAATCAGGTTCCTCCATTTCTTTCCAAACTTTAAAGGCTTCAAGCCTAAAATCAAGCATCCAATCAGGTTCATTTTTTTTCTTGGAAATGAATTTGATTACATCTTCATTTAAACCCTTTTCAATTTTCTCAGATTCAATGTTTGTTGTAAAACCATATTCATATTCTTTACTGGTTACTTCGTCCAGTAAAATATCTTCGGATATTTTTGGTTCAATTTTCATGCCTCTATTTATAATGAAAAACTTTCTCCACAGCCACAAGTCCTGTTTGCATTAGGATTATTAAATACAAATCCTTTACCATTTAGTCCGGATGAGTACTCTAATGTTGTGCCTGCTAGAAATAAAATGCTTTTTTTGTTAATAACGAGCTTGATATCGTTATGCTCAACTAATTCATCTTCATTGTTCATGCTATCATCAAAATCAAGTTTATAAACAAGACCAGAGCAACCACCGCTTTCAACGCCAACTCTTACGTATTCTTTTCCGCTATTGTCTTCAATCAGCAGTTGATTTAACTTGTCTCTTGCATTATCGCTAACTAATATCATTTTACAAAATTACAAAATTTCAAATCAGAAAACACATAATATTTATCTTTGCTAAATAAATGGCAAAAAACAATTCTGAATTAGGTGAGTTTTCATTCATTGAAAAAATTACTGAGAATTTTGAAATAAAAAATTCTGAAAGTTTATTGGGAATAGGTGATGACTCGGCTATTATAGAAAGTTCTAAACTATACACACTGGTAAGTAAAGACTTATTAGTAGAAGGAATTCATTTTGATCTCTCTTACACACCTCTAATGCATCTTGGATACAAAAGTGTAATTGTTAATTTGTCGGATATCTATGCTATGAATGGTATGCCAAAGCAAATAGTTATAGGAATAGCAATTTCAAATAGATTTAAAGTCGATGCTATTCAAGAATTATACAAAGGCATAAAACTAGCTTGTGAAAAATATAAGATAGACTTAGTTGGTGGAGATACTACAACTTCACAATCTGGGTTGACTATTTCAATCACGGCTTTGGGACAAGTAAAAAAAGAAAAAGTAGTCAAAAGAAGTGGTGCAAAAAAAAATGATTTAATTGTTGTTACCGGAGATTTAGGAGCAGCTTACCTTGGCTTACAAATCTTGAGAAGAGAAAAAGAAATTTTTCTTGAAAATCCAGATGTTCAACCCAAGCTCGAGGGTTATGATTATATTTTACAAAGACAATTGAAACCTGAGGCACCAAAAAAGTATTTTGAAATATTAAATGAAATAGGAATTATACCAACTTCAATGATTGATATTTCTGATGGCCTTTCCTCAGAGCTTTTACATATTTCAAAATCCTCAAAAGTTTCTGTCAAAATTTATGAAGATAAAATTCCAATTGATTACACTGTAATGAATAAGGCAGCAGAATTAAACTTAAATCCAATTTTTTGCGCTCTAAACGGAGGTGAAGATTATGAACTGTTATTTACAATTGATCAAAAAGAATATTCAAAGTTAGAGAAAGACCCTGATTTTACTATAATAGGTCATGTTACAGATAAATCTGAGGGCAACTTTTTCATATCCAACGATAACCAAGCCCATGAGCTAACCGCTCAAGGTTGGGATTCTCTTAAGAGTTCATAATCTCTTCAATATGATTAGCCTCTACAGGTATGCCCTCCATCAGGTCAATAGGTTCACTGTCAGAAACGAGAATATCATTCTCAATTCTTACCCCTAAGCTTTCCTCGCGAATATAAATTCCTGGTTCACATGTAAAAACCATTCCATTTTCAATTGGAAGTTTTACATTACCAACATCGTGTACATCAAGACCAAGAAAATGAGACGTTCCATGCATAAAATACTTTTTATAAATTGGATTTTTTGCATCTTGCTTTTTCACGTCATGACTGTCAATGAGTTTAAGCTTTATCAATTCATTTTGCATGATTTTTCCAACCTCTTTATGATAGTCTTCAATCAATGTGCCTGGAACAAGCATGCTTTTTGCGCAATTGAACACATGTAAAACAGAATTATATACATCTTTTTGTCTTTTTGTGTATTTTCCATTTACTGGAATAGTACGGCTAAGATCAGCACAGTAGTTCGCATACTCAGCTCCAAAATCCATTAGTAAGATATCACCATCATTACAAATCTTATTATTTTCTATATAGTGTAAAATACAAGAGCTAAAACCAGAACCAATTATTGGCTCATATGCGAAGCCCTTTGAACAATTAGAAATAAATGTATGAGCTATTTCAGCTTCAATCTCATATTCCATTACGCCCGGTTTTACAAATTTTAAAACTCTTCTAAAAGCCTCTTCGGTAATGTTGCAAGCTATTTTCAATAATTTAATTTCTTCATTTGATTTGATTCTTCTTAAATCATTAACTATTGGGGCGGCTTCTAAAATTTCTTTATTTGAGAAGTCTGATTTTATTTTCTTTCTAAATCTATCATCGCGAGTTTCAACGTTATTTTTTGATCTTATATGTATGTTTTTGTTCAGATATATTGAATTGATCTGATTGCATAAATTTTTAAAATCTTTTAAAAAACATTCATTCCAATGAACTGAGTCAATGCCTGAAATTTGTTTCGCACGTTGTTTTGTTAACTTTTCACCTTCCCAAATCGAAATATGTTCATTCGTCTCTTTGATATAAAGCTTTTCGAAAATTTCACCATTAATTTTTGCAATTATCAGAGTAGTATCTTCTTGATTAATTCCTGTCATCCAAAATAGATCGCTATTTTGTTTGAAGGGCATCGTTCCATCAGCATTAGTTGGCATCTGATCATTCGAATTAAAGACAGTTAAACTGTTGTCAGAAGTTTTTTGATTAAATTTAAATCTGTTATTGATGAATAATTCTCTGTTAATTTTTTGATATCTCATAACATTTAATTTGTTACAAATATAGTTTACTTAATTTTTTTTTCTCTATTTGCTGAATTCATATAATTATTGTTGCTAATTTAAGTTCTGTGGTTTAAATTTGCATAATGGTAAATACCAACTCTTCGATCATAAAAAAAATTCTCATGGCAGTTTCTGGTATGTTCTTAATGATTTTTTTACTTCAACATTTTACAATTAATATAACTTCTGTTTTTAGTGAAAATATCTTTAATACTTTCTCACATTTTATGGGAACAAATTTTCTAGTGCAGTTTATATTACAACCAATTTTAATTTTTGGTGTAGTTTTTCACTTTGTGATGGGGTTTGTGTTAGAGATACAGAACAGATCGTCAAGAAAAAGTAGATACCAGTACTTCAAGGGCTCAGAAAACTCATCATGGGTTTCTAGAAATATGATTATTTCAGGCTTAGTAGTCCTTTCTTTTTTGTTTTTACACTTTTATGATTTTTGGGTGCCAGAAATGCAATATAAATACATAAATTTCTTGCCCGAAGACCCTAATAGATATTATGAAGAATTGGTACATAAGTTTCATAATCCAGTTCGCGTGGGTCTTTACGTTATATCTTTTATTTTCTTGTCACTACATCTGCTTCATGGCTTTAGCTCTTCTTTTCAAAGTGTTGGAACTGACAGAAAATATGCAAATCAAATAAATATACTTGGAAAAATATTTGCAATAGTAGTTCCGTTCGGCTTTGCATTTATTGCTATATATCATCATTTAATGCATTAAAAAAATGGCAGACACAAAGTTTTTACATTCAAAAGAACCCTCTGGAGATTTAGCAGGAAAATGGGAAAGACACAAAAATGAAATTAATCTTGTCAGTCCTGCAAACAAAAGGTTAATCGATGTTATTGTTGTTGGCACTGGACTAGCTGGAGGTTCAGCATCTGCAACTTTAGCTGAGCTTGGATATAATGTGAAATCATTTTGTTTTCAAGACTCACCAAGAAGAGCACACTCTATAGCAGCTCAAGGAGGTATAAATGCAGCAAAGAACTACCAAGGAGATGGAGACTCTACATACCGGTTGTTCTACGATACAATTAAAGGAGGAGATTACAGATCCAGAGAATCAAATGTGTATAGACTTGCCGAAGTATCTGCTAATATTATCGATCAATGTGTCGCTCAAGGAGTACCATTTGCTCGAGATTATGGAGGGCTATTAGATAATAGATCATTTGGTGGAGTTCTTGTTTCTAGAACATTTTATGCAAAAGGTCAAACAGGCCAGCAATTACTACTTGGTGCATATTCAGCGATGAACAGACAAATTTCTAGAGGAAAGATAAAAATGTATAGCAGACATGAGATGTTAGAGCTTGTAATTGTTGACGGAAAGGCAAGAGGAATTATTACTAGAAACTTAGTTACTGGTGAAATAGAAAGACATTCAGCTCATGCTGTTGTAATAGCTTCCGGAGGATATGGAAATCTTTTTTACCTATCAACTAATGCTATGGGAAGTAATGTAACAGCCTCATGGAAGATACATAAAAAAGGAGCTTTTTTTGCTAATCCATGTTTCACTCAAATTCACCCAACATGCATTCCAGTTTCAGGAGATTATCAATCAAAGCTTACTTTAATGTCAGAGTCTTTGAGAAATGACGGAAGAATATGGGTGCCAAAATCAAAAGAGGATGCCAAGAAAATTAGAGAAGGAAGCCTAAAACCCACTGATCTAAAAGAAGAAGATAGAGATTATTATTTGGAAAGAAGATATCCTGCATTTGGTAATCTTGTCCCAAGAGATGTTGCCTCAAGAGCAGCAAAAGAAAGGTGTGATGCTGGATATGGAGTAAATAAAACAGGTGAGGCGGTTTATCTAGACTTTTATGATGCTATAATAAGATATGGAAAAGAGCAAGCTCAAATAAAAAATTTAGATACTGAGGATAAAGATCTTATTGAAAAGCTTGGAAAAGAAATTGTTAAATCAAAATATGGAAATCTATTTCAGATGTATGAAAAAATTGTAGATCAAAATCCATATGAGACACCAATGATGATATACCCAGCTGTACATTATACAATGGGAGGAGTTTGGGTTGATTATAATTTGATGACAACTATTCCTGGATGCTTCGCAATTGGTGAAGCAAATTTTTCTGATCATGGAGCAAATAGGCTCGGAGCATCAGCACTTATGCAAGGTTTAGCTGACGGTTATTTTGTGCTTCCTTACACTATAGGTGACTACTTGTCTGCTGACATTAGAACTGGTCCAATTTCCACTGATACTAAGGAATTTGAAGAGGCTCAAAAATCTGTTGAAGAAAAAATAGAAAAATTATTATCTACTAAAGGAAGTAAAACAGTGGATTATTTTCATAAAAAGTTAGGAAAGATAATATGGAATAAATGTGGTATGGCTAGAAACAAAAAAGGGTTAAATGAAGCCATTCAAGAAGTTAAAGAGTTGAGAAAAGAGTTTTATAAAAGTGTAAATGTTACAGGAAAAAATAAAGGATTTAATGAAACACTCTCAAAAGCTTTAAGAGTTGCAGACTTTTTGGAACTGGGAGAATTGTTTGCAAAAGATGCTCTTGACCGAGAGGAGTCATGCGGTGGTCATTTTAGAGAAGAGCACCAAACAAAAGAAGGTGAGGCTTTGAGAAATGACGAAAAATACAACTTTGTTTCAGCTTGGGAATACAATGGAGAGCCATCAGAAGCAATTTTACATAAAGAAGAATTAACATTTAAAAATGTAGAACTTAAAACAAGATCATATAAATAAGATGAAACTAAATTTAAAAATCTGGAGACAAGAAAACAATAAATCCAAAGGTAAATTAAGAGACTATGAAATATCTGATATCACACCAGATATGTCTTTTTTAGAGATGATGGATGTTCTAAATGAGGAGCTGATTAACAGAAATGAAGATCCAGTAGCTTTTGATCATGATTGTAGAGAAGGTATATGTGGTTCGTGCTCTATGTTTATAAATGGACAAGCTCATGGTCCTGATAGATTAGTTACAACCTGTCAGTTACACATGAGAAAGTTCAATGACGGTGATACCATTTTTATAGAACCATTTAGAGCAAAACCATTTCCTGTTATTAAGGATTTGGTTGTTGATAGGTCAGCATTTGACAGAATTCAACATGCTGGAGGCTACATATCGGTAAATACTTCAGGAAACACTCAAGATGCCAATGCAATTCCTGTAGAAAAAAAAGATGCTGATAAAGCATTTGATGCTGCAACATGTATTGGATGTGCTGCATGCGTTGCTACTTGTAAAAATGCCTCGGCAATGCTGTTTGTGTCTGCTAAAGTATCGCAGTACTCATTACTTCCGCAAGGAAAAGTTGAAGCCACAGATAGGGTGTTAAACATGGTTAAACAAATGGATGAGGAAGGTTTCGGTAATTGTACGAACACTGGAGCTTGTGAAGTAGAGTGTCCAAAAGGAATATCACTAGATAATATCGCTAGACTAAACAGAGAATTTTTAAAAGCAAAATATAAATCTCGTTAAATAATGAGTTCAAAGCTGGATGTTTGTCTAGTAGAATCAGGAATCATAGGTTCTGATATAAATCAAAATCTTGAGAATATTTACAATAAATTAAAAAATTTAATAAATGTTGATTTAATAGTACTTCCTGAGACCTTTGATAAAGGATTTAACTTTCCTCCTAAAAATGTTCATGATTTTAAAAATAATCCTTCGATTTTATGGATGAAGACATTAGCAAGAGAAAAGCAGTGTGCAATTTGTGGTAGTTTAATGGTTAAAGAAAATGACAATATTTTCAATAGGTTTATTTTTTATGACAATGTAAAAGACATTATACACACCTATGATAAACTTCATTTATTTTCTATTGCAAATGAAGATAAATACATTACCTCAGGTACTGAAATAAAATCATTTAAGTATAAAGATTGGAACATTTGTCCACAAATTTGTTATGACTTAAGATTTCCAGTATTAACTAAAGAGGATGCATTTGACATAATAGTATATGTTGCAAATTGGCCGGTTCAAAGAATTAATGCATGGGACTTATTATTACCTGCAAGAGCAGTTGAAAACCAATCATTTGTTATTGGAGTTAACAGAAGTGGATATGATGATGAAAATAATATTAATTACCCAGGGCACTCAAGGTTGATAAGCTTTACAGGCGATGATTTATATAACCGAAGTAATGAAAACGATTATTTAGTTTTTCAAATCGATTTAAATAACTTAAAAAAATATAGGAAAAAATATCCTTTTCTTAAAGATAGGCGTTAGTCAATAATCAAGTCAACTTCTGTAGACCAATTTTCTAGTACACTTATACTTTTGTTATAACTTAATTTTATTTCAGCTTGCTTTTTTAAAAAACTACCATTGCTGAAAATTTCATTCGAATCTAAATCGATAAAATATTTTAAACTGTATTCCCCTTTTTTAAGATTACTAAGTGTACAAGCTTTATTAATTACTTGCTCGCGTTTTATCAATTTTTGGTTATTGTAAAGTTCTACGATTAAATTTTTGTCTTTATTAAGATTAACAATAATTTGATTATTTGTTTTAAGAGTGTCATTAATTACTGAATCATTTTTGAAAGAAAGTTCAGAATTATATGCATTTAAATGAGTGTTGATAAAAGAAGAGTCATGAACTAGATAATGGTCGTCACTAAAAGATACATACTCTTTATAATCATAAAAGTTAAAGTTATTTTCTATTGAAAGAAGCTTGTAATTGCCAGGTTTTACGTCCTCAAATTTAAACTCTCCGTTTTCATCAGATTTTGTGATATATGATGGTAATTCTTTAAAAATTAAAGAGTCAGAAATACTTTTATGGTAAAGAGTTATCCAATGATTTTGAAGTGGTATATCATCGTAGACACATTTTAGGGTCCCTTTAAAAGTATTATTATAAATAGTTTTGGACTTAATCTCAAGTGAGTCTAAAATATTACCTTCGTTATAGTCTTTTACAACATTTGATAAGCTTAATTTGTAGTTGTGTTCAATTAAAAAATATGGCTCAAAGTAAATACTGAGTTTTCTTTTATTTACATTTTTTTTAATTACACATTCGCTAGGTGGAGATATATAAAAGTTTTGGTTCCAGTTATTCAATGATATATTCTCATCAAATAGTAAGTCTACTTTTTTTAGTTTATTATTCTCTACTAATATTTCATTAGAAACTAAACGTGGAGGCTCTTTGTCCAGCGGTCCTCCACTAGGTGGGATGACATTAGCGCAAGCTGATAGACAAACAACAGCTATCGAAAATATTATTTTTGTAAAGTTAGGCTTCGCAGGAAGCACATTCTTTTTTTTGTTTAAATTGTTGTGCTGCATTCATACTATGTTGATAGTATAAAGATTTTAAACCAAGTTTCCATGCTGTTATATATAATTTATTTATGTCTTTTGTAGGCATGCTTGGGTGGACCATAAGATTCACTGACTGTCCTTGGTCAATATGGTTCTGTCTATTGGCAGCTTGATAAATTATATCCATTTGATCTATTTCAGCATAGGTTTTAAACACGTCTTTTTCATGATCAGATAAAAAATCTAAATGCTGAACTGAACCGTCTTTATCTCTAATATTTCGCCATACATCTTGTGTGTTTTGCCCTTTTTCTTCAAGTAATTTAACCAAAAAAGGGTTTTTAATTGTTGATTTGGTTTTTGCGATATCTTTAACATAAATATTTGACCAAATAGGCTCAATTCCTTGAGAAACTTGTCCAAGAATGAAAGCAGATGATGTTGTTGGAGCAATAGCATTTAATGTTGTGTTTCTTCTTCCAAATCCTTTTAACACTTTGGGTTCTCCATACATTTCTGCTAATTTTGCTGACGCTTCATAGGACTTGATTTTTATAAATTTAAATATTTCTGAATTTAAGTTATAAGCATCCTGACTGTTAAAGGAAAACATCTTAGATTGTAATAATGAGTGCCAACCCAATACGCCTAAACCTAAGGCTCTATGATCCTTTGCAAAATTGTATGCTCTTTTCATGAACAAAAAGGTTTGTTGATCGTCTAAGTCGGAAGAATCTTTATAAACATCTAGTTTTTCAACAAATTCACTTATAACTGCGTCTAAAAAATATATCATAGTTTCGACAGCGTCTGTATTTTTCCAGTCGTCATAATGTAAAGCATTAAGTGATGAAAGGCAACAAACAAAAGACCACTCATCATTTGAAGGCAACATTATCTCAGTACATAAATTACTTGCATTTACTGTATAGTTGTTCTTCTTATAAACTTCTGGAGCCCCATTATTAGCGTTGTCTTTAAAGAATATATAAGGGTAGCCAATTTCTCCTCTCCTTTGAAGTACTTTTGCCCAAACAGTACGCTTTTCCACATCACCATCAATCATTTCTTGAAGCCATTTGTCAGTAACAGAAACACCATGAGTAAGTTCTTGTATCGGATTTCCTTCGGTTCCAATATCAAGGAATTCTAAAATATCTGGATGTTCAACCGGTAAATACGGCGAAAAACGACCTCGGCGAACAGAACCCTGACTAACTACATCAACCATAGTTTCAAATAATTGCATAATATGTACCGAACCGGATGCCTCTCCATTGTCTTTAACACTTGCACCTCGATGTCTAATGTTGCCAAAATATCCAGATGTTCCCCCACCAAGTTTTGACATCATACCTACTTCTGATTGAGTGTATAAAATATTACCCATATCGTCAGAAATATTTGAACCAAAACAGCTAATAGGAAGACCTCTCTTTTTACCGAAATTGGACCATACAGGAGATGAAAGGGAGTAATAGCCTTTGTCCATATAGTTAAAAAACTTATCACTAAATCCAGGTAACTTTAAAATTTCTTCGGCTCTGTCGGCAATTTCTCTAATTCTTTCTTCTGCCTTAACACCTTTTGCAACATAACCTGCTGCTAAAAAATTTCTACTATGTTCAGTTAACCAGCCAAAGCCAGCATTTTCTTTTTTTTCGTTGACTGCTTTTGACCTTGCATCA
>ENA-OSEY01000690-OSEY01000690.1-marine-metagenome-genome-assembly--contig:-NODE-690-length-23971-cov-2.796392_pt1 | contig 23971 bp, 17 predicted proteins | sample MGYA00248465_ERZ534230 | MGnify/ENA primary metagenome ERZ534230 (study PRJEB26409, sample SAMN06344110) | marine metagenome | isolation source: Sea water from surface | place: Atlantic Ocean:Southern...
TCTCACAACAACATTTATATGGGCTTTTTCATTTAGTTTGATCGGTCACTACCTTTCTCCTGTAATAGATTCGTGGAGTCTTTCTTTTTTTCGCACTTTAATTGCTCTTATAGTTTTTGTTCCATTCATTGATATTAAAATATCTCGTAAGCACATGCTTTTTATGATTTTAATTGGAGCAGTTCAAATAGGAATAATGTACTTAATGTATTTAAACGCATTCCAGTTTACTTCAGTTTCAAAAATTCTCTTATTTACAATTACCACGCCCCTGTACGTAACTTTTATAGCAGACCTTGTTGAGAAAAAATTTCGCTCATTTTTTTTAATGTTAAGTATTGTATCTATTGTGGGCGCCTCTTTTTTACGTTTTACTTCACCTGCTCAAAACGATCTAATTGGATTTTTTTTAATCCAAGGTGCAAATTTTTGTTTCGCACTAGGTCAGGTTTTATATAAATATTTTGAAAAATGGACCGGAAGAACTCCCAATGGAATGAGTGACTTTGCATATTTTTACATTGGAGCTCTAATTTTTACAACTATAGGCTTTTTATCTTCTGATGTAAAAACTCCTCTACCAAATGACATTGCAACTTGGTTATTGATTGTTTGGATGGGAGTAGGAGCATCAGGGTTGGGATTTTATTTTTGGGATAAGGGATCGCTTTTTGTTAGCTCAGGAACTTTAGCGGTAATGAATAATCTTGTTATACCCTTAGGCCTTATGGTGGAAATATTATTTTTTGGTCAAGCTTTAAATTCAGAGACTTATTTAATTGGGACACTTATTATCGTCGTTTCGATATTAGTTTCTTTGCGCAAATAGAATTTTTATATCTTTAGGAATATTTTCTTTTTTTTCATCCAATATAGCAATAGCCAGAAAATGATAAGGTGAAAAATTGCAAAAAGAAGTGACCCGAAAGATCCTTGATTCAGTTCAAAAAAAACTGTTTTATAAAGATAATAGTATCCGTTTACAACACTTTCATTTAATCGAAAATCAATCCTCAACAGTATCTTTGTCCATATGCCTGAAATAATGAAAAGAAAAATTGAATTCGACCCTAGAACAGCTAGACCTTTGGCTACGCTTCTATACTTCTTTATATCAATAATGTATATCATAAAGGAAATGAAAAGAGTCGCAATACCAGCTGTAAACATTACATAAGAGCTGGTCCAGAGTTGTTTATTGATAGGCATTAAAATGCCCCAAAACAAACCTATTAGCAAAGATCCTAATCCTAAGACAATCATTCTTTTGATATTATCCCTAATTTTTTTATTAGTAATCATCATAGTGCCAACTAGGAAACCAAAATTAGTGGTTGCGATGGAGGGAATGGTGCTTAGTATTCCTTCTGGGTCAAATGGTATGCCCATACCTTTATATAAATGACTTTCCCCTAGTAGTAATTTATCAAATGCTAAAATAATATTTGTTTGTAAAGTATAAGGGTCTGTTCCATGGTAGATGCCAAAGATCTCCATTAACCCCCAATAGCCAATTAATAAAGCAATTGTAATTTTTACTATGTTGCGGATATCATTTTTCAATACGATGATACTTGAAACAAAATAACAAATCCCAATTCGCTGTAGCACACCGAGGATTCTCAACGAAGACCAATCCCAATCTTGTCTGATGAAAGGAAATGCATTAAGCAAAAGACCGATTAAGAAAATGGAAATTCCTCTTTTAAAGGTTTTTAAAAACAATGGTTTGGTGAGGCACATATCATATTTTTCAAACGAATAACGCATTGAAATGCCTACAACAAATAGAAAAAAAGGAAACACTAGATCGGTAGGTGTGCATCCATGCCAATTGGCATGTTTCAGTGGCTGATAGGCCTTAGCCCACGAACCAGGCATATTGACAATAATCATAAATGCCAAAGTCAAACCTCTGAAAGCATCAATTGCAAGTATTCTTCTGAGAGTTGGATGATTCATGCTTTATTTCTTCCATAGTTTTGTTTAATTGAAAGAAACTTGATCATTATCAGCCCTGGGATTGTTGATAAAATTACCCAAATGAAAAAATTAAAATATCCAAATGATTCTTGGATCATTCCGCTAAACATGCCGGGGACCATCATCCCCATCGCCATGATACCAGTACATATTGCATAATGAGAAGTGCTATTCTTACCCTCGGATATCATCATCATGTATAACAAATACGCAGTAAAGCCAAAACCATAGCCGAATTGTTCAATACATACCAGTGTGCCAATCAAAATTTTGTTTGAGGGTAGCGAATGCGCCATGTACACATATACAATGTCGGGTAATTTCATAGCCAAAGCCATCCATACAATCCAAAACTTAAGACCTTGTTTTGCGATTAAAATCCCCCCAACAATTCCTCCTATTGTTAAGCATGCAGTTCCCAATGTTCCATAGAGAAAGCCATATTCAACATTGCTTAGTCCTAAACCTCCATCGTTCAATGAATCAAGCATAAATAATGGCGCAATCTTGACTAACTGTGCTTCTCCGAATCGATATATTAAAATAAAAATAATTGATATAGATATGGATGGTTTTAAAAAAAAGGATTTTAAAATGAGGTAAAACTCTTGAAATAATTGGCTAGAATTATTACTCCTCTTTTGTTCAGTTTTAGGTAGCACTTTATAATGATAAAATGCGCTTATAAATAATGTGACTGAGAGGGAAAAAAATAACAATGACCAGGCAAGATAGATTTGGCCAGTAAGATCAGTCAAATATCCTACAATAATTATAATCAAGCCTTGACCTGTTATAATCGCTAATCTGTAAAAAGTGTTCCTAATGCCAATATACCATGCTTGATCATGGCTAGATAGGCTAAGCAAGTATAATCCATCTGCAGCAATGTCTTGTGTTGCAGAGCTAAATGCAATTAACCAGAAAAATACTAGTGTATATTTAAAAAAAGATTCCAAAGGGATGGTTAGGCCAATCAGCGCAAGACAGCAGCCAATAAGTAATTGCATGCCTATTATCCAAGAACGTTTTGTATTTACTGTATCTATTATTGGGCTCCAAAACGGTTTAATAACCCATGGTAAGTATAGCCAGCTAGTATAAAGCGCTATGTCTGAATTGGAAATATTCAAATTCTTATACAGTACAACTGAAACTATCATTGTTATTGCCCATGGTAAGCCCTCTATGAAATAAAGCGAGGGTATCCATTTCCAATGATCAGAAGAGGAATTTTTTTTCATTTATATAATGATATGATATTTGTGTTGCTGTAATAATGAGAAAGGATTTGATTGTGGTCATATTTTTCTAATGCCATACTCAATGCACCTATTTGACATAGGCCGACTCCATGACCCCAACCTCTTCCTTTCAATAGGTAGCCATCTTTAACTTCTTCAATTTCAAAAGCAGAGCTGAAAAGGAAGTCCTTTGATAATACTTTACGGATCTCATATTCTGAATTTAAAATAATTGATTTGTTTTTATTCAGTTCATTTAAATATCTAATTTCTAATTTTGCTATCCTTGCCGATTTACCCTTTTTTATGGGAACTAGTGATGTGATGTCAAATATTTTAATTTTTAAAGTTTTATAAACATTTTTAATAATGCCTTTTTTACTGAGTGCAATCTGCCATCTATAGTATTTTCCATTCTCATCAACATTACCAATATAGTTTTTTAAGAATGATTCATCTATTTTTTTACTACTGCAAAAGGGCGTTTTGTCATTTATGTAATCATTGATAGATCGCAAATATGGAACAGGTTCTCCTTGCCATACATTCTCATAATCTTCTGTAATTCCCCCACATGATTTTGAATACCGAGCATCACAGATCGTACCTTTGTGGGCAAGAACTTTGCCTCTTGTAGATTTTGCGCTTTCAATAGAATGTGAAGAAATATGATTGCAACCGTGATATCTTTGACAGCAATCATCGTTGCAAATATCAAAACCCAGCGAAGAATGCTTTTTCTCTTTATTGGCAAGAAACCATGATCGCGCTATGATGGTTTGAGCTTTTAAAAATTCTGTCGGACATTTTTCGCTCATTTCAGAGGTACTCACACACATTAAATATTGTTCTAAGAAAATTTCATTATAAACCAATAGATTAGAATCATAAATTTTTATAATAAGTGAGCCCCAATATGAAGCAGATATCTCCTTCTGCCAATGAAAGCCTCGTCCTGCTGTTAGGCCATAAATTTTTATTTTTGCATCACTTTCTTTATATTTATTCTTAATCTTTATTTCTTTTGATAGAATATTCAATTCCTTGCATGCAATCATTTCATTTTTTATTTTAAAAATTAATTTATTTGATGATTTAGGATCATAATCTTTTTCAGAACCAGTAATCAAAAAAGAACTTGGTTTAAAAATCTTTATTGTTAGAACCTTCATGCTATCCTCAGGAAGCACTAGACCTATTTTAATCAATGGTTCTTGCATAGTTAATTTTTGATTTTTACTCATTTAATTCAGTATTGTTGATCCCAGCCCTACAAGCGGTGATTTGCGTAGCTTAGAAAGTACTATAAAATCACTTTTCAAAGAATTTTTATCCAAATAAAAGTCTTTAATTTGTCCGTTAAGCGCTTTCAGTTTCGATTCAAAAATATTTAAAATGGTATTGAAAATCTCTATTCCATCATTATCACTACCTAGAAAGATAGAAAGTTGTTGACCGATGATAATTCTGTCCAAATAATTATTTAGATATGGATGTTTTTGTTTTAGTTTGCGATCAATTATGAATTGATCTTCCCAGCCATGATGTACCGTTGTAATTCTTTCAAGAATTAGATCAGCGATCCCGATTGCGATATCTTTTTTCTTTCCTTTGTTGATTAATTTATTTATTCCTTTAAGCGAAGATAGAGTTTCGAAATCATAACCATTTGCAGTTTTCAACTCCCAAGCTTTTCCAATCCAATCTTTAATTTCATTTATATCAAAAATATTACCATTTAATTTTAAACATTCTGCTAAACCTGTTCCGCCTCCTAAATAGTAACCATTTTTAATATTGCGAAATGAACCTTTTTTATGGATATTTTCTCCCAATCCACACATTTTTGAATCGTTTTCTATTTGTATTATTGGTTTTACTAGATTTGGGATCTGAGCTTCTAATTCTTTACAAAAATTCAACATTCTGGGGCCATTCTTCATTATTTTAATGCCTCTTTTGTCACTTGTTTTTTCTCCAGGCATGGCTATAGCAATTTTTATATCTTCATCATCATTTAGATCTTTTATTATTTGAACGATGGTTTTAATTATGACCATTCCTTGATGTGATTCAATATCCAAAATTGGATGATTTCTTTTTTGATCATCAATAGAAATTGGAATGAAGTTTGGATTATACGATTTGTGATCTAGATATTTTCTCTCTATAATAGGCTCAATGATATCTATTGAATTAGATGAGTTGATTTTTACTCTTGCTGCCTGAACTTTAGTTCCACCCCCATCAATACATACGTAATTCATATTATTTTATATTTTTGTTTAAGATCGATAATCTTCATGTAGGAATGAATAATTGAATCTAGCTGAATGAGTTTTTCGCTCAGCAGTTCTTTTATTAATGCTAAAACTTTTCTAGCAATGTATTTATCATAAATAAGATTATTTCCAAAACAGAAGAGATTTACTCCTGCGTTAATCATTAAACGCAAAACATTCTTTAGTTCATAATAGTCAGCAATAGCTTTCATTTGAGGATCATCGCTGATTATCAAGCCCTTAAAATTCAAATTTTTTCTTAAAAGACCATTCAATATCTTCTCAGATAGAGTTGCCGGGTATTCTTTATCTAGTTTGCGGTTAATTATATGAGAGGTCATAATTCCGTCAAGATAATTATCCTTTATCAAATGTTTGTATGGTAGAATTTCTTCTTCACTCCATTCATTGGTGTTGTCAGTCAATGATAAGTGAGTATCATCTTTTGCACTTCCTTGGCCTGGAAAATGTTTTGCTATCGAAATTATTCCGAGCGATCGATGTTCATTGATAAAGAGTTTTGAGTGATCAATGGTATCTGAAGAATTTTTTGATATGCATCTTTTTTTCTTAGCTATTATTGATAAAGGATTCATTTCTAGATCTAGCACAGGAGCAAAATTTAAATTGATACCATGTAATTTTAGTGCTTCAGCTGTTCTTTTTGCGAAGCTGGAAGTTTTCAATGGTTCATTAATTTTTCCTATTTCAGCCCAGCTTTCAAAGTCCTTATATTCATCAATATTCTTCAACCTATTTACCTGACCACCCTCCTGATCAATTCCTATGAGTAGGGATGTATTAAATTGTGATTGTAAAAAAAAAGTGAATTCCTTAAGCTGATTAGAATCAATAATATTTTTCGTAGAAATATCTTTGCTTGTAAGATCCTCATCATAAAGTATGACTCCTCCAATATCTTGCGAAGGGAGAGTTTCCATAAAGTTAGCTATATCTTTTTTATTTGAACCTTTCAGGCCAATCATTATCATTTGACAAATCATAGATTCCACATCTGGATATTGCATATTCATAAGCACCAAAATAAAAGTTAAAGACTTATTGCGCAAGTTCAGTTAATTTTTAGACTATGCTAACTAAAAAAATAATTATCCTATCTTTTGCATTCCTTTTATCCTGCTCGAGCATTGTGACTAATCTGAATGAAAATTCTTGGGCTGAATCAGTTATTAAAAAAATGACATTAAGAGAAAAAATAGCTCAAATGATGGTTTATAGAATGAATATGCATTACGTTAATTTTGAAAATAAAGATTGGAAAGAACTTATTCAGCTTATAGAGACTGATGGCATAGGTATCATTCATATTTGGTTTGGCGATGTTGGAAGCTCATTGACTACATTGAATTTTTTGCAGCAAAAGTCCAAGTTGCCAATTTTGGTTGAAGCTGATATAGAATCAGGTCTAGGTAGAAGATATAATGGATCGGTCAGGCTGCCTCCAATGATGGCTATAGCTGCAACAGGAAATTCTTATTACGCTTACGAAGCAGGAAGAATTTCTGCTGAAGAGAGTAGAGCAGTTGGAATTCACTTTAATTTAGCTCCAGTGGTTGATGTCAACAATAATCCTAAAAACCCAATTATCAATACCAGATCGTTCGGTGAAGTTCCAGATTCTGTGCAAAAGTATTCAAAGGATTTCATAAAAGGTCTGAAAGATTTTGGAATGCTTACCACTGCAAAACATTTTCCTGGCCATGGTGATACGGAGACAGATTCTCATTCTGCGCTGGCAATGATTCCCAGTGATTCTGCAAGGCTCTGGAATATTGAATTGCCGCCTTTTCGCCATGCAATTGAAGCAGGAGTAGATGCTGTGATGATAGCCCATGTCTCAGCACCTGATTTTCAAAGACACTCTGAAGTGCCAGCTAGCTTATCTTCTTTTTGGATTCAAGATATTCTGAGGAAAGAAATGAGTTTTAATGGCGCAGTGATCACTGATGCTATGGGTATGGGTGGTATAATTAAAAATTATTCGGATGATTATGCCATTGTTGAAACAATAAAAGCAGGATCAGATATCATCATTCAGAATGATCGACTATCTCATTTTATTGATGTGATTGAAAAAGCAGTCTTAGAAAATGAAATAGATGAGGATCAAATAAACCAATCCGCTCTCAAAGTATTAAAAATGAAAGAAAAGATCGGTCTTCATAAAGAGCGACTTATAAACTCTTACAATACGCATAGAACAATAGGAAAAAAAGACAACTTCCTTGTCGCAGATGAGATTGCTTCTAAATCAATCACTCTTGTTAAAAATACTAAGCAAATTTTACCATTATCACCCGAATTAGATGAAGATCTATATGTTATTGACCTTTATGATGGAGCAAATAATCACAATGAAAGCCATTTTACAAAAACCTTAAAACAAAGCGGGAGGAAAGTAAACTCTTTTCAATTGGATAAAAGCGATAGTTTAGTTGTTGCAAACCACATCCTTGATCAAATACCCTCTGATGCAATTGTCTTTTTAAATGCTCATGCGAATCCTGTTGAATGGAAGGAAAATATATTCTTACCTGAGGTTGAAGCTGACTTTATTAACAGAATAATTGAAAAATGTGAAAATCTGATTATCACTAGTTTTGGAAGTCCTTATTTAATAATGGATTTTCCAAAAGCGTCTACATATCTTTGCGCTTATAGCAGCAATCAACTTCAGCAGAATGCTGCAGTAAATGCGCTCATGGGAAAAAATTCCATTCAAGGTATTTTACCTGTCACAATTCCTGAGATTGCCATAAGGGGCACAGGTATTAAAATTGAATCCAAAGAGTGGAAAGCAAAAGAAAAAAAAATAGAACCAGGAAAAGAGTTAATAAGAATAAGACCTGATGAGATCGGCGTTGACATCTCATCAATTAACCAATTGTTGAAAGAAGCTGTTTCTGATTCTGCATTTCCTGGAGGAGTTATCCTAGCAGCTAAGGATGGGCAGATTTTTTTACATCAAAGTTTTGGATACAAGACTTACCAGCAAACTGAACCAATGGTAAGAGGATCTATTTTTGATCTCGCATCGATAACAAAAGTGGTATCAACTACCTCTGCAGTTATGTTTTTAGTAGATCGTAACAAAATCAATCTAGATGATAAAATCATAAAATATATTCCTGAGTTCTCCAGTAATAATAGTTTATCAAAAAAAGTAAAAGATAATATTACCATAAGAGATTTAATGACCCATTCATCAGGTTTACCACCATTTAAAAAGTATTACTTGATGGACAGCAATGTGGAGTCAAGGATTGACTCTGTGATGAATACAGATCCAGAATTTGATCGGCATGAAAAGACCGTATATTCTGATGTTGGACTGATAGTGTTGGGTAAATTAGTTGAAAAGGTTTCCGGAAAGCCTCTTGATCAATATGTAGATTCATTATTATTTGATCCACTGGGTATGAATTCATCTTTTTTTAATCCTCCAAAACATAAACTGAAAAGAGTTGTTCCAACTGAAATCAGTGCAATTACCAATGAAGTTATTTTGGGATACGTTCACGATGAAAATGCGTTCAGTATTGGCGGTGTTGCAGGGCATGCAGGATTATTTTCAACAGCAATGGACATAGCCAAGTTTTCTCAAATGATGTTAAATAATGGATTGTATGGATGGAAACGTTTTTTTAAACCTGAGACAGTAAATCTATTTACCATGAAAGCAAATATAGTAAAAGAAAGCTCAAGAGCCTTGGGCTGGGATACTCCTGCTGGAAAATCATCAGGAGGTGTATATTTATCGGATTCGAGTTTTGGTCACACTGGATTTACAGGTACATCGCTATGGATAGATCCAGATAATAATTTGTTTGTTATTCTTTTTACGAACGCAGTTCATCCAAAAAGAGAATATAAAAATCCAAAATATTTCGATTGGAGACAAAGAATTCATTCCTCTGTTTACGAGCTATTAAAACTTAATAGCGTGAACCCAAATCTCGAATTTAGAGATAGGTGGAAGTGATAATTTTAGCTTTATAAATATGGTTCGTTTTTTATTATTTATATTATTTATGAGCTGTCAGCCAAAGTACGATTGGCTAGATACATTGCCTAAACCATGGAACTTAAACAGAAGAGAATTCTCTAGTTACCTACCTTTATTTCAAAAAAAATACCCCAACTTTTTAAACAGAATTAAAGCTTTTTCGTTATGGCAAGTTGGAAAACCATATCAATTATTTTGTCTTGGCGAAGAAACTGGCAAAGATTTAGATCCAATTTTTAGGATGGATGTTTCAGATTGTACTGTTCATATTTTGACATCCATTGCCAGTGTTCAAAGTAAAAATTGGGATGAAGCAAGATCCAATATTATAAAAATACATTACAAAAAAGATCCTAATGGCATTAGCATGCCTACTTATAAATCTAGATGGCACTTCACCTCTGATAGAATACAAGATAATCCGTCAACGCGTGATATCACCTCTCTATTAATAGACCAAGAACAACTCAGCAGCGTTTATCTGACATTGAATGAAAAAAAGGATGGAAATGAATTTTTAGAGCTAGGTTGGAAAAAACCAACCATAGTTTATTATATAGATTCTGAAAAAATAGATAACAAGGTTCTAGAAAAATTGCCCATTGTAGCTGGGGCAGCGTTTGTTAAGGAATCGTATTTTGATATGGGATTGGTAGTGTCCCACGAAGGAGTTATCATAGATAAAAGTGAAATCATCCATGCTTCTTCGGAGTTTGGTAAAACCGTTAAAATGGATTTTTTAGATTATCTATTACCAAAAGGCAAGCCCAGGTTCGATGGTGTAATATTTTTTTCATTTCATCCTCTTGATGAGTAAAACTTGCACTGGATTGATTTCTTAATAATTTCTTTTTTTATTATTGGTTTTCCACTCTACGGCTATTTGCAAAGAAAGAGAAATAAAACAATAGAAGACTATTTTTTAGGCGGTAGAAATATTCCTTGGTATGTGGCAATGATGTCTATTGTGGCAACAGAAACATCAGTTCTTACTTTTATCAGTGTGCCAGGTTTATCTTATTCAGGTAATTGGACTTTTTTGCAATTGTCTTTAGGGTACATCATTGGAAGATTAGGCGTGAGTGTTCTTTTATTACCAATTTATTTTGAAAAGGGAGTGATATCGATATATCAAATCATTGGTATGAGGTTCAATCTTTCTATGCAAAGAATATCATCATTGGTATTTTTAGCCACCAGATTGCTTGCCGACGGAGTGAGGTTTCTTGCTACTGCAGTAATTGTGCAAATTTTAACCGGTTGGTCTATTTTCACTTCAATATTTATTATAGGATGTACAACGCTGATATATTCATTTTTTGGAGGAATAAGATCAATTCTTTGGATAGATTTTTTTCAATTTATTTTATATCTCTTTGGTGGACTAACAGCAATTATTATTGGCTTAAGTTATGTTGAATTATCATTTTTTGATTTACTGTCATATCTATCGAGTAAAGAAAAACTGCAATTATTTGAATTTAGCGGAAATCCTATTGGTAATTCATATCACTTTGTATCTGCATTAATAGGGGGTATTTTTCTATCACTTGCTTCACATGGCATAGATCATATGATGGTTCAAAGAGTATTGAGTACCAAAAATCTTATAAGTGCAAAAAAAGCAATGATTGGAAGTGGTATTTTAATACTTTTTCAATTTACAGTATTTCTTTTTGTTGGTAGTTTGATTTTCATTTTGATGGGTGATAAACCTATTGAGCAGGACCGAGAATTCACCACATTTATCATTGAATACGTTCCAGTGGGGTTGAGAGGTTTGCTTTTGGCGGGTGCAATATCTGCTGCTATGTCAACATTAAGCTCATCTATCAATTCGCTCACAACATCAACCGTGGTAGATATATTTGATAAGAATAGCTCCTTGAAAGCTTCCAAATTGATAAGCCTTTTGTGGGGTATTGTATTAATGATGTTTGCTTTTTTATTTGATGAGACCAACTCATCTTTAATAGAGGTTGGTCTAAGGATAGCATCTTTTACTTATGGAGGTCTATTAGGCTTATTCTTTCTATCTAAAATTAATTTAAAAATCAATCCTCTCTATCCGCCATTAGGGTTGGTCTCTAGTATGATCTTAGTATTTTTTCTTGATAGCTGGGGGTTTGCTTGGACCTGGTTTGTGCTGATATCAAGCTTGGCTAATGTTTTGTTAGTTGTAAGCCTTCAGCAGGTAGAAAATTTACTTATTTCTAAATCTTAAGCTTTAAGCCCCGACTGGCAATTTTATATCCTAAAGTCTTAAGCTCATCGTTAATGCGCGAGTTAGGCATAAGAGCGGTATTAGTATGATTCAAATGAATGAAATGAACCTTTGATTTTTCTTTCATAGGTTTGAGAATATCCATTGTTTCTACTATAAATGGATGTGGTATTTTAGACATATCACGCCCAGGTAATTCATCTTGCTCAGCAAATGTTCCATCAATCAAAGAATAATCATTTTCTTCCACAATTTTAATAAGATCATTGTCCCATTTTTGCCATTTGTCAATATCTGGAATGTAGATTAACGATTTACTAGGACCTTCAACTTTAAATCCAACGGTTTCTGAAAATTCATCTCGGTGAGGAACAAGAAAAGGGGTTATGGAAATTCTCTTATTCAATTTAATCTTTTTATCATCTTTTAATGATTTGATCTTGATATTTTTAAGTTTTACTAGTTGGCTCCATGGACCATTTGCTTTGATAAATTTTGTCATTTTAGGCATAGCATACACCGGAGTGTTTTTATTGCCCATTACCTCTCTTCCAAAATGTATGAGACCACTGTAGTGCCCTATATGTGCATGCGTTATGAATGCCCCTTTGAATTTTCCTGGATCATTATTCGTTAATTGTTTCAATTGGTCAGGAAAATCTGGCGTTACATCAATGATCCAAGCGCTATCTGATTTAGGATCAACTATTCCAATGCTAGAAACAAGCAATCTTTTTTCGGGATCTCCCCATCGATCTATGCAACAATTTTTCATACATCCAGCTTGAGGCGCTCCACCATCTTGTGCAATACCCAATACAATTACATAAGGGTCAAATTCTTCATTAGTTGAGCATGATGTATGCACAAGGGAGAGAAATGTAATTGTAAATATGGTAAAAACTAAGGACCGCATATCAATTATAGAGAATGTATTTCTTTGAGGTTTCAATAAAGTCTTTATTAGAAAATATTGTTTTTAAATCAATAGGCATCTCATTAAAAATGTTTAGCTCATCAACTCCTAACAAGCTGATCATTCTTTTATCGTTAATTACAAATTTATTTGGATATTCATCGCGAAGAATTGAAATGATATTCAATCCAATTTGCACACTCTGGTAAATATCGCGATCTATAATTTTAATTTCAATCCCTTTACAGATCTTATTTTTGAATGTTGGGTTGATAGCCATGCCATCTATGTCTGTTGGAATATAAGTAACTGGTTTGAACTCAACTCCAGGCATTTTTATCTCATTCAATCTGTTTGAAAGTCTAGCATTATCAATCCATGGTGCACCAAATCGCTTAAAGGGTTTATCTGTGCCCCTACCTTCGTTAATGTTGGTAGCTTCTAGTAGGCACATGCCAGGATAAATAAGCGCCGTATTGAGATCAGGAATGTTAGGCGAAGGCTTGATCCATTGAAGCCCTGTTTCATCATACCATTGGTTTCGTTTCCAGTTTTTCATTTTTATCACACTCAGTTTGGGCGCACCTTTGATCCATTTTTCACCAACCATCATTTTAGCTAACTCTCCAATCGAAAGTCCATATCGAATGGGGATTGGATAGTTTCCAACAAAAGATTGATAATCCATATTAAGCAAAGGCCCCTCAATAAGATTGCCTTTTATTGGATTTGGTCTATCTAAAACTATAATTTTTATTTTTGCTTGTGATGCAACTTCCATAACGTAGCCCAAAGTTGTTATGTAGGTGTAAAAGCGTGCTCCAACATCTTGCACATCGTATACTATGATATCAATGTCTTTTAAATCATTTTTTGACGGTCTTTTCTTATTTCCATATAAACTAATCACTTGAGGCATGTCATTTAATTCATCATAGTCTAATTTTTCACCAGCAGCAGCCTCACCAAAAAGCCCATGTTCAGGTGAAAAAATAACTTTAAGATTGACATTTTCATGTTCTAAGAATTTTAAATAATTGGATCTTCCTTCTTTATCGACACCACTTTGATTAGTAACTAGTGCAATATCTTTATTTTTAATCAAATTAATTTTTTCATCGAATAGTACGTCAAGACCTAAAATGACTGACTGAGGATCATCACTTACTGAACTTCTTTCAAAAGTGTTATTTATTTTATTTCCTGAGCAACCTAATAGCAGTATTAAAAGATAAGGGATTAGTGATTTCATTAGTTTATTAATTTAAATTTTCGAGTAACGGATTTTTTGCCTTGCACAATGGATGCGCTATACACTCCGCTTGGAGCTTTTTCACCATACTTGGTAAATCCTGTCCATCTAAATCTTTGTTTTTTTACGGGTAATTCATAAATGCGCATTTTAAAGATCTCATTATTTTTGTTATCTTGAATAGTGAGGAAACAGTATGGTTCATATTCATTAGAATAAAATTCTATGGTAATGGATTTATCTTCGTGGTTATTGTAAAATCCGGTAATACCCATTCCTTTTTGATATGAGGCATCTAGGGTTTTTTGGCTTATTTCTGGAGTAATAGTTTTTGCGTCAAAGTAGTTTAGCACTCGTCCCATGATATCATTTCTTATGTATCCAGGATAGATAGATTCAAAGCCAATGGTCATATAGACAATTGCACCAGGCATTATCCCATCTTTGAATAATCCTTTGTAGTAAATACCCGCCCCTCCATAAACAGAGGGACTAAGACCGCTAAAAACAGCAAGACGATTTGCATTGCCTATTGGAATTACGCCATCTGGCCAATCCACGTCATACGTATTGCCAGATCCATCATCATAATTAAAATTAATACCAGCAATAATTGAATTTTCACTAGATTTGATCCTGTAAACACCTTTTCTACCTCCCACAGCATCTGTTATATAGCGAGACTTCAAAATCTCTCTAAAGAATTTTTTATCGCTATTAGTTCCTTTCTGAACCAAATCATATCCGATTTCAGAACCCGAAACAAAAATCTTTCCACCAGAGATTAAATATTTTCTTACCAAATATTGTTCTCTTTCGCTGAATGAGCTCGTCGAAACTCCTTCCTCACCAAGCATCCAAACCACAATATTATAGTCTGATAAATTGATCCATCCATTGATAATAGCCTCATTGGAAGCTGAGTCAAAATCATAACCATTATCAAATATTGCTATTCCATGTTGCAATATATAGTTAAAGGTATTGTTGGTTCCAACGATCCTATCATTGCCATTTACAATTAAAATTTTCGATCGGTTAGATGCATACGAAGCGCCTAAAAGTTCAGTGAAAGGTCCTTTTCTTGCTCCTTTGGAAGCCCTGATCTTTAAAAAGAAAATATCATCGCCATCTTCCTTGTCAATGATTATTGGAGACCCTGTAAATGTACCGTATGAGGAAGAGTCAGTCATGTTCTCAAATTGACGAGCGACCTCATATGATACCAAAGAATCAACTTCCGAAAAATCAATGTAGATCTTTTCATCTTTTGAGGTAATATGCAAATTGACGGGAACTTTTAAAGCGGTTTCTATTTTTTTTGGAGGCTCTATTGAAGGATCTATGAATATTGCGTCATCGTATTGACCAAAAATAAACGAAGTAAGTAGCAGTGTTAATAATTTTATTATTTTAAACATTGCAGTTTGAAAAGATATCCTCCAAGGTCTCTCTTTTTCTAATAAGTTTAAAATCTTTTTTACTAACTAAAACTTCTGCAGCTCTGGGTCTGGTATTGAAGTTGTGAGACATCGAGTATCCATAGGCGCCTGTATCCATTACAGCAAGAAGATCGCCCTCTTTCACATTTGAAAATAAACGATCGGTGGCTATGCGATCAGTATTTTCACATATTTGCCCTGTAAAGTCATAAACTTCTTTGTCTTTACTCTCCTTACCAAGCTTGTAGATCTTATGATAGGCTCCATAAAGTGCATTACGCATGAGTGTTTCCATGCCAGCATCAGTTCCAATATAGTTTTTATAACTTTTCTTAGTTGCAACAACTTTTGTCAAAAGATATCCTGCATCTGCAATGATGTATTTGCCAGGCTCTAACCAAAGCGAGGGAGCATTATCCCTAGCAAAGTATTTATAAAATATTTTTGAAAGCTTTTGAAATAATCTATTAATCTCAAGAGGTTTTTCATTCTCCTTGTAGGGAATTCCAAAACCACCCCCCATACTGATATATTCAAATTCTATACCTGTTTGCATAGATATCTTTTGAACATTATCCATTATAAGAGTAAATACTTTTTCAAAGTATTCTTCATCTAAATTTCCTGAACCTGCCATGCATTGCAAGCCAAATCTTTTTATTCCAAGGTTCTGCGCTTTCTTATATGCATCGATTATGTTCTCGTGAGGTATGCCAAATTTAGCATGTAATCCTGCAGTGGTAATCTGCGCAAAAGATCCATTTCCAAAACCTGGATTAAGACGGAATGAAATGATCTCAGGTATGCCTACTTTTTGCAACCTTTGTATCGACGTAATATCATCTAAATTGATGTTGCAATGGTTATCATATGCCATCTGTAGATCGCTAATTAATTCATAATTTCCTGTATATAAAATCCTTGACCCTGGAATGCCAACTTTATTGGATACGAATACTTCTCCTGGGCTTGAACAATCAGTCCCCATATCTGGCAATGTATCAATCATTAGTTTTAATAAATGGGGATTGCTATTTGCTTTTGCTGAATAGCAAATGTGATATTTTTCAAAATTTTCCTCTAGCGCATTATCCAAGTTATAGAGATTTTCGACCAATCTATCTCTATCGTATAAGTAGCATGGCGTTCCATATTTATTGGCAATGTCGTTAAATAAGTCTTTATTAGCTAAGTTTTTCTTTAGTGGGTGCATTTATTTAATATTTTGTAGCATTGTTTTTTATCAATAGAAACATTAGAATTTAATTATAAAAAAAACATTGAGTAGTAATGATTAAAATAATTAAGGGGTTAATAATTGTAAGTATTGTTTGTTTACATGGGCAAACAATATCATTAAATAACATTGAGAATGGCCTTTTAACAACTTTAAAAAGTAAAAATATTCAAGTTATTCTAACCAGCGGTTCAGCTCTTACATTTTTCGCCAGCAAATTTGATAACACTTTAGCAACTTATACCAAAGATAAAAATCTTTTACCATCGCGTTTAAGTCAAGTTGGTGATTTTTGGGGTATTTTGAGCCCACTTGCAGTATGGGCAATAATGTCAAAAAGTAATATGAATAAAGATTACGTTTCTAATGCTTTTGCAGCTAATATCTTATCAACCTATGCAATCAAAAGCTTATCTCAGCGCCAGAGACCCGATGGTTCTAATAATTACTCATTCCCATCTGGCCATACATCAAATAGTTTTTTAGCCGCCGAATTAATCAATCAAATTGAAGGAATGCCCTTATCAGTTCCATTTTATCTACTATCAATTAATACTGCTTTAAGTAGAATAAACGATAAAAAGCATTTTTTATCAGATGTGGTTTTTGGAGCTGCTATTGGCATATCAATTGGTAAAGGTTTTAAGATTTTAAGAAAAGAAAAGACTGATCAACTATTAAAAGATGATTTAGAAAAAGATTTTTATATACATTTTAGGTGGTTGATTTAAATTAAATAGCTACTTTAATTCCAAGGAGTAACGTTATGATTAAAAAATTATTACCTTTTTTTACCCTCGTTTTTATCACTCATACCATTTCTTTTGCTCAAATAGATTGGACTGCAAATAAAAAAGCCATTGAATCTTCAATTAAAAAACATGAAAAAGCGCTCATTAAAATTAGTGATGCAATATGGTCACATGCTGAAGTAGCCCTTGAGGAATACAAATCTTCAAAAGTGCTTGCAGACTATGCGGAAAAAAATGGATTTGATGTTGAGAGAGGTGTAGCAGGTATGCCAACAGCATTCATTGCATCCTATGGTAAGGGTAGCCCCAGAATAGGAATATTGGGAGAATTTGATGCAAACGCAGGCATATCACAAAAACTTAAACCTGTAAAAGAAGCTCTAATTGAGGGGGCGCCTGGTCATGGTTGTGGACATAATCTTTTTGGCACTGCCAGTCTTGGAGCTGCAATTGCAATAAAAGAACTCATTCAAAAAAAGAAACTGAAAGGAACTATCGTTTTTTATGGTACTCCAGCTGAAGAGACCATATTTGGCAAAGTATGGTTTGCACGTGAAGGGTTATTTAATGATCTGGATGTATGCATGGATTGGCATCCATCAGATAATATTGAAGCGTCAACACAAAGCAGCAAGGCATTGATCGACTTTAGAGTAAAATATACAGGTAATACCGCTCATGCCTCAGCAGACCCTTGGAATGGATATAGCGCTGTTGATGCAATGGAGTTATTTACGACTGGAATTAATTATTACAGGGAGCATGTAAAGCCCACAACAAGAATACATTATCAAATTGAAAAAGCTGGTGATGTTGTAAATGTTGTTCCGGACTTTGCGCAGATTTGGGTTCGTGTTAGAGAAAATGACAGAGAATCGTTGAATGTTGTTTATGAGCGAGTAAAGAAAATTGCTGCAGGGGGAGCTTTAATGGCTGAGGTAGACCATGAAGTTTCGTTAATCTCAGGAATTTATGAAATATTGCCAAATAGAAGAGGAGCAGCTGTTGTACAAACAAATTTTGAGCTATTAGGTCCTTTAAAGTACAGCGCTAGTGAAACTAAATATGCCAAAGCTATCCAAAAAGCGACCAACAAGCCGCAAGTTGGAATGGATGGTGAGATCTATCCAATGAGGGAAACCCTCCCAGCTCAAGGAGGATCAACTGATGTTGGAGATGTTAGTCAATTAGTTCCTACTGTAAGATTGTCCACACCCGCTGCACCCAAAGATGCACCCTGGCACTCCTGGGCTGTGGTCGCATGCACTGGAATGTCCATTGGTCACAAGGGAATGCTTCATGCATCAAAAGCCTTGGGTATGACCATGGTAGATATTTTTGAAGACCCAAAACTTGTCAAAGAAATCAAAGCTGAATATAAAGAGCGAAAAGGAAGCAGTAGGTATGAGACTATGATACCACCTGGACCCCCTCCAATTAAGAGATAAAAATGTTTGAAAAAAATATTTTAATTAATAGAAGGTCTAAAATTTGTGACAAAGTTCAATCAGGATTAATATTTTTATACGGAAATAATCCTGTTCCAATGAATTATCCATCAAATACACTTCGATTTAGACAGGATAGCAATTTTCTATATTATTGCGGACTAGATTTCCCCGGTCTGAACGTCGTAATTGATACAGAGTCAAAGAGATCTGTCTTGTTTGGAGATGATTTGACCTCTGATGATATCGTTTGGGAGGGTTCGAGGATCTCAGTAATGGACATGGCAGCTCAAGTTGGAATTGAAGAAAGTATGCCTACTTCAAAACTTGAACAATATTTGTCATCTTACAAAAGGAAAATACATTATTTGCCAACATACAGAGCTGAACATATTAATTTTCTAAAAAGTCTATTTAATCAAAATATACATACCTCAAAAGAATTGATTTCTTCAGTCATTGCTCAAAGATCAATCAAGGCACAAGAAGAGATATCAGAAATAGAATCTGCACTAAAAATCACAGCTGAAATGCATAAGATAGCAATGCAAAATTCCTCAGATGGGGTCACCGAGCAATCGGTTGTAGGAAAAATGGAAGGTTATGCCTTAAGCAATGGAAGTCGGTTGGCCTATCCATCAATATTTACTATTAACGGGGAGATATTACACAACAACAATTATCATAATCTTATGAAAAACGGTCAGCTGCTTTTAAATGATTCAGGAGCTGAATCTTCAAATTATTATGCTAGCGATATAACAAGAACCTTCCCTGTAAGCGGTAAATTCTCATCTCAGCAAAAAGAGATTTATTCAATCGTATTTAAGATGCAAGAAGCAGCCTTGAAACTTTGCAAAGCGGGAAATTCATTTAAAAGTGCCCATTTGGAAGCTTCTAGGATTGCCGTGGAAGGTTTAAAAAGCCTTGGTTTAATGCGAGGTGATACGGAAAGTGCGGTCCAAAACGGTGCCCATGCTCTTTTTTTTCCGCACGGACTGGGACACATGCTTGGTTTAGATGTTCACGATATGGAGGGATTGGGTGAGGATCTCGTTGGCTATGAATCCGGTTCTGATAGAAGCGATCAATTTGGCCTGGCATATCTAAGATTATCAAAAGAATTAAAATCAGGCTTCGTAATAACGGTAGAGCCAGGAATTTATTTTATTCCGCATTTGATTGATGATTGGGCATCATCAAACAAACTTGCTGATTTTATAATTTATGATGAGGTAAAAAAATATAAAGGTTTTGGAGGAATAAGAATCGAAGATAATGTTCATATTACCGATAGTGGACATGAAATTCTGGGACCAAACATTCCAAAGACAATATCAGAGATCGAGTCATGCATGGCAGGAAGTGCGTAAACCCTTTTTTAAATTAAATTATTACAATTAAAGAATTTTAACGTACACTTTCAATCATTAATAGTCGTGGTAATTTTGAATAAATTCTAACAATGCATAAAAATGTTAGTTCTTAGACCTTTTGTAGGTTATGTAATTATAAATTCTTATTAATCAATTATAGAAACAGGAGCAATATAGTGTTTTCAAATTTAGACTGGGTTATCGTTTCGATTTACATCGCAGGAATAGTGGCAATTGGGCTTTTCTATTCTAGGAAAAAAGAGTCAAGCGATGAATATTTTTTAGCAAGTAGAAATACTGGGTGGTTCGTCATTGGGGCCGCTTTATTTGCTTCCAATATAGGATCAGAGCACTTAGTAGGTTTAGCAGGTACAGGTGCAAATAGCGGATTACCAACAGTACAGTTTGAGATACTAGCTTCGTTAATCCTTTTGATCCTTGGCTGGTTTTTCGTTCCCTATTATTTAGCTAGCAAAATCTCTACTACTCCTGAATTTCTTGAAAAGCGATTCTCTCCTTTTGCTAGATATTATTTATCAATCATTTCAATCTTTGCTTATGTAATAACAAAAATAGCTGTAACTGTCATGGCTGGGGGGATTGTCTTTGAAACCTTGATGGGTATCGACTTTTGGGTCGGTGCTTTGATTATCATTTTATTGACAGGAATATATACGATCTTAGGCGGACTCAAAGCTGTTGTTTATACGGAAACAATTCAAACTTTTGTTTTGATTTTTGGATCAATCGTAGTTTTGATTTTTGGATTAAATGAACTTGGTGGATGGAATAATATGGTAGAGATCGCTCCAGTTGATTTCATGAGTGTTTGGCGACCATCTGATCATCCTGAGTTTCCCTGGACAGGAATCATTTTTGGTGCACCAATTTTGGGAATTTGGTATTGGTGTACAGATCAAAATATAGTACAAAGAGTTCTTTCGGCTAAAAATATTCATGAGGCGAGAAGAGGAACTATATTTGCAGGTTTTTTAAAGATCACACCACTATTTTTATTCGTTATGCCTGGTATCATTGCATATTGTTTGAACCAAGAGGGAGTTCTCCAGCTTGAAAACAGTGATCAGGCTCTACCTGTTCTAGTTCAAACCTTGCTTCCCAGTGGTTTGAGAGGTTTAGTGGCTGCGGGTTTGTTAGCAGCGTTAATGAGCTCGCTTGCTTCAGTTTTCAATTCTTCATCAACCTTGGTTACGTTAGATATTTATAAAAAGTTCAAACCACATAGCTCTGAAAAAGAATTGGTCTTTGTTGGTCAAGTTTCGACGGCTTTTTTAGTTGTTTTGGGATTGCTATCTATTCAGCTTATTGAAGGCGGTTTCTTTGGTGGCACACTTTTCGTGAAAATTCAAGCGATCCAAGGACTCATATCTCCCCCAATTGCCGCAGTATTTTTGCTTGGCATCTTTAACAAACGAGTTAATAATCAAGGTGCGCTAGCATCCTTAGGGGTCGGATTTGTATTGGGAATGATGCGGTTTTTCCTGCTCATATTTGAGCCTCAGGAAGGAACAATCTTACATTTATTGGTCAGTATCAACTTCTTGCACTATGCCGCTTATTTATTTTTGGTTTGCACAGTAGTTTTGATCGGTGTCAGTTATTTAACACCCCCGCCTGATGAATCGCAAACTAAGGGACTGACATATGACCCTTCACAAAACAACACTAAAAAGTCATTTGAAGAAGAGACTCAAGACAAAACAGATAAGATTTTATCAGGACTTGTTGTCTTAGCGGTAGTTGCTGTTTGGGTGATTTTTAGATAAGCTACAAATTGAATAGAAGAAAATTCATAAAAACCACTGCTGTTTTAAGCAGTGCATCCTTGTTAAAGCCCAGTTTCGCTTTTTCAGGTTCTTTATCCAAATTAAAAATCGGTGTAATTGGTACCGGCTTGAGAGGCCAATGGATGATAAATCTCTTTTTGGACAGACCTGATGTAGAAATTAGCGCTATTTGTGACATTGATGACAAAATGATTGAAATGACAAAGGAAATATTTCGAAAAAAAGGACGACCAATTCCAAAAATTTACAATCGAGATGAAAATGATTATTTAAATCTTTTGTCAAACGAAGACCTTGACGGTGTAAATATCGCTACCCCGTGGCGATGGCATCATCCAATGGCAATATCAGCCATGAAAAACAATGTTCATGTAGGAGTTGAGGTTCCTGCAGCGCTCACTGTATCAGAGTGTTGGGATCTTGTAGATACCTCTGAAAAAACTGGTAAATTGTGTATGATAATGGAAAACGTATGTTATCGTAGGGATATCATGGCCATCCTAAATATGGTAAGGCTTGGGATGTTTGGCGAAATAATCCATTGTCAAGGTGGATATCAGCATGACCTAAGACATGTGAAATTTAACGATGGTAGTCAACCTTACGGAGGTGGAGTTGAATTTGGAAAAAAAGGTTTTTCTGAAGCAAGATGGAGAACCCAACACTCCGTTGATAAAAATGCTGATCTTTATCCCACGCATGGTCTTGGTCCTGTTAGTCCCATGATGGACATAAACAGAGGAAATAGAATGCTTCATGTCACCTCAACCGCATCTCAAGCAAGAGGTTTGAACAAATACATTGTTGAAAAAGGGGGAAAAGATCACCCAAACGCTCAAGTGAATTTTAAGTTAGGTGATGTAGTTACCTCAGTAATTAAATGCGCTAATGGCCAAACTATCGTCCTCAGTCATGATACCAATTCACCCAGACCTTATAGCTTGAATTTTCGCGTACAAGGTACTCAAGGAATTTGGATGAAAGACAATAAATCCATCTATATTGAGGGATTAAGCCCGGAAAATCATCGTTGGGAGTCAGAAAACAAATACTTAAATGAATATGATCACCCTCTATGGAAACGTTTCTCAAGCTCTAAGGATGATCTATCACAGGCAGGTCACGGTGGAATGGATTTTTTCATTGCAAGAGCTTTCATTGAAAGTATCAAAGGAGCAAAAAAACCTGTTATTGATGTATATGATGCCGTTAGTATGAGTGTCATAGTGCCGCTATCTGAAAGTTCTATCAAGTCTGGCAGTAAGCCAATAAAAATACCCGACTTCACTAGAGGGAAATGGAAAAAAAATAAACCTATTTTTGGATTGGATGACAACTACTAGATGATCTTATCCGCTCTTGATTGGACAATAATTGCGGGATATTTAATACTTTCAATAATTGTTGGATTGTGGTCTTCAAAAAGAAGCTCGCAAGATACAAGATCCTTTTTTTTAGCAGGTAACAATTTACCATGGTGGATGTTAGGCATAAGCATGGTTGCAACGACCTTTTCAACAGATACACCAAATTTAGTTACAGATCTAGTTCGAAAAGATGGAGTGGCTGGAAATTGGGTTTGGTGGGCTTTTTTGTTGACAGGGATGTTATCTGTTTTTGTGTATGCGAAGTTATGGAATAGAAGCGGGCTATTAACTGATATTCAATTCTATGAATTGCGTTATGGAGGAAGACCGGCTGCTTTTTTAAGGGGGTTTCGTGCGCTATACCTGGGCTTGATATTTAATTCTTTGGTCATGGGAGCAGTTAGTTTAGCAGCTATTAAGTTTGGAGAAATAGTATTACAAATTGAAGGCTGGCAAACATTGTTTATTGCTTGTTCGGTAACCTTGCTGTATTCTACGTTAGGCGGATTAAAAGCTGTGGTCGTTACAGATGTGATCCAATTTTTGTTAGGTATGATTGGCTCTGTTTGGGCAGCAATTTATGTGATATCGCTTCCACAAATCGGAGGAATAA
>ENA-OSEY01000691-OSEY01000691.1-marine-metagenome-genome-assembly--contig:-NODE-691-length-23957-cov-5.687814_pt1 | contig 23957 bp, 22 predicted proteins | sample MGYA00248465_ERZ534230 | MGnify/ENA primary metagenome ERZ534230 (study PRJEB26409, sample SAMN06344110) | marine metagenome | isolation source: Sea water from surface | place: Atlantic Ocean:Southern...
TTCTTCTGCAGCTGGCTCTTCAGCTTTTGCTTCTTCTGCAGCTGGCTCTTCAGCTTTTGCTTCTTCTGCAGCTGGCTCTTCAGCTTTTGCTTCTTCTGCAGCTGGCTTTTCAGGTTTAGGTTGTTCTTTTACAATTGACTTTCCAGCAAGCCAATCATTAACTAAATCTTGAGGTAAAATTTTTTCATCAAAGGAATATGAATCAGAACCATCTTTTTTGATCATTCTAATTGCTTTGGTAAGTTTTTTTGAGCCAGTTTGTAAACTAGCAACAGCTTTTTTTGCCATCTTATTTAATTTCTTTGTGAACAGTCATCTTCTTCAAAATAGGATTGAATTTTTTAATTTCAAGTCTATCTGGAGAATTCTTTTTGTTTTTAGTGGTAATATACCTAGAAGTACCAGGCATACCAGAATCTTTGTGTTCTGTACACTCTAAAATTACCTGAACTCTATTACCCTTTTTTGCCATTATTACTTAATTTTTCCTTGTTTTCTAGCCTCTTTCAAAACTTCAGAAATACCCTTCTTATTTATAGTTTTTAAAGCAGAAGCAGAGATTTTAAGTGTTATCCACTTATTCTCATCTGGAATAAAAAAACGTTTCTTAATAAGATTTACATCAAACCTTCTTTTAGTTCTGTTTAGAGACTTTGAAACATTGTTTCCAAACATGACTTTTTTTCCAGTAATTTCGCAAGTTTTAGACATGAAGTACTAAATTTTATGACGTGCAAAACTAATGTATTTAACTTTAATAAAAAAATAATTATTGTATAATAATTTTATCATAGAACAGTTGAAATGAGATATTTTTAACTGCCTCAATAAAATCTTCTCTTGACTGATTTATACTGACTTTTTCACAGAAAATTTCATTTTCTGATGAAATAGCTATAAAGCAATCACCAACTTTTGATTTTTCCCCATCAGTTGAGGGTCCAGCATTACCAGTAATAGAAATAGAATAGTCAGATTTAAATTGTTTTTTTACATTCTCAGCCATAGTTATTGCAACTCTTTCACTTACAGGAGAATATTTATCTAAATCAGATTTGTAAATATTTAATAATTTTTGTTTAGAATAAGTACTGTAACTAACTATTGAACCAAGAAAAACTTTAGAAGCACCTGGTATCATTGTTAAAGAAGATGATAAGGCCCCACCAGTACAACTTTCTGCAAATGAGATTGTTTTATTTGTTTTATCTAAAAAATTAAAAATCTCATTAACCATTGTTATTTAATTTTTAGTGAAAACATTTTTTTGGAATTAATAAACCCTTCTAGAAAATCCCCACTTATCACTTTGGAGACTCCAGATGGCGTTCCAGTAAAGATCAAATCACCAATCTTTAATGTAAAATATTGAGAGACATATGAAATAATCTCATCTATTTTCCACAGCATATTTGAAGAATTACCTGATTGAACAATGCTGCTATTTTTTTTGAGCTCAAAATTTATATTTGAAATATCTTCAATTTCTTCAATATTAATAAAATCTCCTACCATACATGAATTGTCAAAAGCCTTAGATTTTTCCCAAGGATGACCTTTTTCTTTTAATTTATTCTGTATATCTCTAGCAGTAAAATCTATTCCTAGGCCAATTTGATTATAGTAGGTATTTGAAAATGATTTATCTATATATTTACCAACTTTATTAATCTTTACAACTAATTCAACTTCATGATGTATTTCATCTGAAAAAGCAGGTATTATAAAGTTTTGATTTTTTGCTATTATTGAGGAATCTGGTTTAATAAATACAACAGGCTCTTTCGGTATTTCATTAGATAATTCTTTTATATGATCGGAATAATTTCTTCCTATGCAAATTATTTTCACTTTATTCTGAATTTAATAAACTAAGTTTTAACTGTGTAAAAATTTTCTTTGTATACTCAGGGAAATCACCATTCATTATCCATGAATAATAACCTTTATCAGTTTTAAATACCTCAACAACTTTTTGACCAGTATATTTTCCAAAAGCAAAAACTGCATCATTATCAGAATCTATCCTTATTTTTCCAGCAAAATCTAAATTATTATTTCTCTTTGTGAACTCACTCAGAAAATCAATATTAGGTTTAAGATCATCATATTTTTCTAATTGAGCTTTAAAAACTTCATAAGTTGCTATTGTATCATCCATTGCTGAATGAGCATTTTCTAAATCTTTATCGCAATAAAATTTTAAAGCTGCTGTAAGATTTCTTGGCTCCTTCTTGTGATATATTACTTGACTATCAATTAATTTAATTTTTGTAAAATCAAATTCTATTTCTGCCCTAATTAGCTCCTCTACAAGTATTGGTACATCAAATTTAATTGAATTAAATCCAGCTAAATCACATCCCTTGATAAACTCGTAAATTTCTTTTGCATAATGCTTAAAGTTTGGCTCATCCTTAACCATTTCATTTGTTATACCGTGAACAGCAGTAGCCTGAAATGAAATCTCCATTTCAGGATTTATTCTCCAAACCTTTTGTGACTCGGATTTCTCAATATCTACTTTAAGAACTGCTATTTCAACAATTCTATCCTTACCAACTTTAGCACCAGTTGTTTCAAGATCAAAAAAACAAATTGGTCTATCAAGGTTTATTTTCATTTTAGATTGTTTGGTTCATATCCCATGCCTCTAGATACTCTGCAACTCTTTTAACAAAGTTACCTCCTATTGATCCATTAATAATTCGATGATCATATGTATGTGATAGTATTAGTTTTTTCCTAATTCCGACAAAATCCCCTTTATCAGTCTCTATAACTGATGGCAGCTTTCTTATAACCCCTATTGCAATTATTCCAACTTGTGGTTGGTTAATAATAGGAGTTCCCATAATTGATCCAAAATTACCAACATTTGTGACGGTATATGTACCATCCGAAATTTCTTCAGGCTTTAATGAATTTGATCTTGCTCTTTTAGAAAGGTCATTGACAGCGAATGCAAGTCCTTTTAAGTTCAGATGGTCAGCATTTTTGATAACCGGTACAATTAAGTTTCCATTCTCCACAGCTGTTGCCATTCCTATATTTATTGCTCTTTTAATAACAATTTTACCATTAACAACTGAACTATTTAAAATTGGAAACTCCTTTAAGGATTTCACAATTGCGCTAATAAATATAGGAGTAAATGTTAATTTTTGCCCTTCGTTTTCTTGAAATGATATTTTATATTTTTCTCTCCAGTCCCAAACATTGGATACGTCAACTTCGACAAATGACTGAACATGAGCAGAAATTTTCTTCGAGTTAGACATATGATCGAAAATGATTTTACCCATCCTGTCTAGTTCTATAATCTGGTCACCAACTGAGGATTCAGTTTGATTATAATCATCATTTATTATTGTTGATTTAACATCACCTTTTAAATAATTTAATATGTCCTGTTTGGTTACTCTTCCATCTTTACCTGACCCAGATATCTGATCTAGTTCCTTTAAACTTATATTTTCCTTTTTAGCGATACTTTTTACTAATGGTGAATAAAATCTATCACTATTACCTGTTTCGTTTTCAGATTCAATTTTTTTCGAATCGTCAAGCAGTTTAATTGAAGGTATTTCCATTTCAGGAGTATTAGATTCTCCCTCTTCTACATTCTCTTTTTCAACTAAAATATCTTCTTGTTTTTTTGGAGTATTATCTATCACTTCATCATCGTTGTCAATTGAATCGGTTTCTATCTCTGCTATTGTATCACCAACTTTTACAATATCATTAACCTCAAAATTCTTCTTAATTAACTTTCCTTTAAATTCAGAAGGGACATCTGAATCTACTTTATCTGTGGCAATCTCAACAATTGATTCGTCAGCTTCAACTATATCTCCAACCTCTTTCAACCATTTAGTTATAGTTGCCTCAGCAATACTCTCTCCCATTTTTGGGAGTTTTAATAGATATTTTCCCATTACTTAAGTATTTGCAAATTTACAATATTAATGATTAATGATTTGAAAGATTGCTTTCATAAGGGCGTCTATTCTGAATACTTCTTGCCAATGTAACTTCGTCAGTATATTCAAGTTGGTCACCAACAGGGATTCCTCTGGCAAGAACAGATACTTTAACATCAAGGTTTTTCAAAGTTTTAAAAATATAAAAGCTTGTGGTATCTGCCTCAATAGTAGCACTAAGTGCAAAAATGACCTCAACTACATTTTTTTCAGATATTTTTTTTTCGAGAGTTGAAATGTTAAGATCCTCAGGGCCAATTCCCTCAATTGGAGAAATCACACCACCGAGTACATGGTAAACTCCCTTGTAAAGATTAGTATTTTCTATTGCAATTACGTCTCTAATATCTTCAACTATGCAAACTAATGACTGATCTCTTGAAGGATTTAGGCAGATATCACAAACATCTTTATCAGATATATTATGACACTGTGAACAAAATTTAATTTGTGTTTTAAAATCATAAATACTCTCTGAAAGATCTCTTGAATATTCTTTTGGCTTTCTTAAAATTTCAAGAGCAATTCTTAATGCTGATCTTTTTCCAATTCCAGATAATTGGGAAATATTATATACTAAATCCTCAAGAAGTTTAGAAGGAAATTCCATTGAACAAATTTAGAAATATTCATGTAAGTTCTTTTGTATATTTACAAAATGTTATCTCCACAAATAATTTTAATTGCTATTATATCCTACTTTGTGGTACTAACTGCCATTTCTTACTTTACAGGAAAAGAAGATAATAATGAAGTTTTTTTCAATGCAAAAAGAAGCTCTAATTGGGCAGTAGTTGCATTTGGAATGGTAGGGGCATCTCTTTCTGGAGTAACATTCATATCAGTCCCTGGTTGGGTTGGTGATTCTCAATTTACTTATTTCCAGGTAGTTATTGGATATTTAATTGGATACCTAATTGTCGCTAATCTTTTATTGCCGTTATATTACAGACTTGGATTAACATCTATATATGAATATTTATTATCAAGATTTGGTAAAAATTCACATTATGTAGGATCTATTTCATTTTTAATTTCAAGAATATTAGGTGCTTCTTTTAGATTATTTCTAGTTGCAATTGTTCTTCAAGAGTTTGTTTTTAATGATCTTGGAATTCCATTTGAAATTACTGTAATCATATCAATCCTACTAATTTGGCTATACACAAGAAGAGGTGGTATAAAGACAATAGTATGGACTGATACAATTCAAACTACATTGATGATATTAGCTGTAATTCTGTCAATATATTATATAAATGATAATCTGGGCTGGACCTTTAGTGATTTTCTATCATCCGCAGAGTTTAATGAATACAGTAAAATCTTTGTTACTGATAGCTTTATGGATCGTAGCTATTTTCTAAAGTCAATAATTGGTGGTGCTTTCATCACTATATGTATGACTGGATTAGACCAGGACATGATGCAAAAGAATTTGACTTGTAAGAACATTAATGAGGCAAAGAAGAATATGATAGTATTTAGCTTTATTCTTACCGCAGTTACATTTTTATTTATTGTTTTAGGTGCACTATTATTTATTTATGCAAATAAAAACGGAGTTAGCATTCCCTTAGTTGACAACTCACCAAGGACAGATTTATTATTTCCAGAAATTGCTTTAAGATCAGGATTAGGTGAATTTTTAGGTATTGTATTTATTTTAGGGCTTATTGCTGCTGCATATAGTAGTGCAGATAGTGCTTTAACATCACTAACTACCTCCTTCTGTGTTGATATATTAAAAATTGATAGCTCTAAAGAATCATCTATTAAAACTAGAAAAATTATTCATGTATTGATGAGCATAATCTTGATTTTAGTTGTTATAATTTATAGATATGTATTAGATAAGAATGTGATTGATTCTCTATTAACAGTTGCTCAATACACCTATGGACCTCTTCTAGGTCTCTTTGCTTTTGGGATCTTTACTAAATATAAAATAGATGACAAAAAAGTATTTCTTGTTGTAATTATCAATATAATCTTAATTGTAACAATTGGAAATCTTCCAGAGGAAATATTAGGAGGTTATTCAATAGGATATGAGCTTCTACCTTTCAATGGACTCCTTAATTTTGCTGGACTATACCTAATTAGAAAATAATGCCAAAATGTCATAAAAAAACATTGGTATTTTTTTTGATAATTATTAAATAAAAATATTATGGCAAAAGGAAAAATTAATGTTTCAGTTGAGAATATATTCCCACTTATAAAGAAGTTTCTATATAGTGATCAGGAAATATTTTTAAGAGAGCTTATTTCAAATGCAACGGATGCATTAACCAAAATGCAACATTTATCAAGTATTGGAGAAGTCAAAGGAGAGATTGGTGATCTAGGTGTTGAACTAAAAATTGATAAAAAGGCAAAAAAACTTCACATTATTGATAACGGTGTAGGAATGACTTCAGATGAAGTTAAAAAATACATAAACGATGTAGCTTTTTCAGGGGCTGAAGAATTTCTCGAAAAATATAAAGAAACTTCAAAAGACACTGGTATAATCGGACATTTTGGACTTGGTTTTTACTCCTCGTTCATGGTCTCAGATAAAGTCGAAATTATCACAAAATCCTACAAGGATGAGCCTGCTGCTCACTGGATATGTGATGGGTCACCAGAATATAGCTTAAAGAAATCTGAGAAAATTGAAAGGGGTACAGAGATAATTTTACATATATCTAAGGATTCTAAGGATTATCTTGAGGAAAGTAGGATTTCGGAGTTACTTAATAAGTATAATAAATTTATGCCTCACCCAATTAAATTTGGCACAAAGGAAGAGACTATACCAGGAAAAGAAGGTGAAAAAGAAGAGAAAGTAACTATAGATAATATAATAAATAATCCTAATCCTGCATGGACTAAGACTCCTGCAGATCTCAAAGATGAAGACTATAAGCAATTTTACAGAGAGCTTTACCCTTATCAATTTGAGGAACCATTATTTCATATTCATTTAAATGTAGATTATCCTTTTAACCTTACAGGTATTTTATATTTTCCTAAAATATCAAATGATCTTAATCTACAAAAAGACAGAATTCAACTTTACCAAAACCAAGTATTTGTTACCGATAATGTTGAAGGTATTGTGCCAGAATTTTTAGGGCTTCTCAAGGGTGTAATAGATTCTCCTGATATACCACTTAATGTATCAAGGAGTTACCTTCAATCTGATGCATCTGTAAAAAAGATTACTAATTATATCACTAGAAAAGTTGCAGATAAATTAAACTCAATCTTTAAAAATGAAAGAGAGAATTTAGAAAGTAAATGGAATGATATCAAAGTTGTGATCGAATATGGTATGCTTACTGAAGATAAATTTTATGATAAAGCTGAATCATTTAACCTCTATCCAACAGTAAATGATAAATATCTTACTTACGAAGAATTAGAAAAAAAAATTAAAAAGCTTCAAACAGATAAAGATGGAAATTTAATTATCCTTTACGCTCAAAATAAGGATGAGCAATATACTTTCATTGAGTCTGCAAAAGAAAAAGGCTATGAAGTTCTTCTTCTAGATTCTCCCATAATTCCTCATTTAATGCAGAAACTTGAATCAAAGAAAGAAAAAATTAAATTTTCTAGAGTTGATTCTGATACTTTAGAGAACTTGATAAAGAAGGATGAGGAAGTAATTTCAAAGTTGACTGATGAAGAAAAAGAGAAATTAAAGCCAATGATTGAGACCGCAGTTGAAAATGAAAAATATACTGTACAGTTAGAGGCCCTAGATAGTAATAGCATGCCTTTTATGCTCGCTCAACCAGAATTTATGAGGAGGATGAAGGAAATGCAACAAACAGGTGGGGGAGCAATGGGTAATTTGCCAGAAATGTACTCATTAATTGTAAATACAAACCATGAATTAGTTGGTAAAATTTTGAATACAAGAACTGAAAAAAAGAGAAACAGTTTGATAAAACAATCAATTGATTTGGCAAAACTTTCTCAAAATAATTTAACTGGTAAGGATCTTACCGAATTTATAAATAGAAGTATAGATTTAATCAAATAAGTAGTTAAGAATAGCTGCTAGCCTCATACCACCTTTAAGTATTAATTCTCTTACAATTGGAAAGTTTTTGTATTGATATTCATATCCTAACCTGTCATCATTAGAAACACCTCTATATATATCTCTTGTATGAGAGTGGATGTCATTTACCCAATCAATTAAATCTTCTCTTTCAAATTTTATCTCAAGTTTTTCAGGAGCAGGTAAATTTTTAGCAAATTCGCTGTAACTCATTCCATAGCTGTTAATCATGTCTGAATCCCATAGTCTATGAAGATTAGTATTTCTTCCAAACCATTTAACATTAACTCTATTTCCACCCCTATCCTCATATCTTCCAATATGCATTGGCTGGTGTATATCTCCAACAAAGTGAATAAGTAATTTTAGATAAAATGATTTATCTGCATCTGAAGTAGATTCATTTTCAAGCATATCTATACATGTATTAATTGCAATAAAAACATCTCCTTTTTCAGATGGAATGATATCTTCATAATTTTCATCTAATGCCATATTTACAAAGTGCCAATTATAATACTTATCATATTGACTATCTGATTTTATATCATCTGCATAAGTTGATGCGTTAACAAGAGTCTCACCATCCAATATTCTTTTAATTTCTTTTTTTGTATTATCAGTCAAATAGTATGATGCTACTTCAGCTAGTGCTCTGTGACCAGTAGACCCCCAATTTGAAAATGAGAATGTCCAAGTAAGAAAAAAGATAATGAGTTTCATCAACTTGTGTAAAATCTATAATCAAATATAATATTCTAAAGAGTAATATTTTATTTACTTTTAAAAATTAATTTTAAAAAAGAAAAACCATTTGAATAAGAAAATTTTACTTTTAATTCTTATTTCTTGCTTTATAAACATTTCATTTTCACAAGAATATTTTATAAAATATACCGAAGATGAAATAAATATTGATGGTATTGAAGATGAAATATGGACTGATATAATTGAGAGTAGCGATTATTGGCAATGGAGACCTACTGACTCATTAAAGGCAAAAAATCAAACGAATTTTAAAGCTCTATATGATAGTAAAAACCTCTACTTTTTAATTAAATCTTATATAAGCGCTAATAAGTTTACTGTTTACTCTCTAAAGAGGGATTTCGAAACCGCAAGCGCTGATTATGTTCAATTAATTTTCGATACTTTTAATGATGCAACTAATGCATTTCAATTACAAACAAATCAGCTTGGTCTTAAAGGAGATCTATTAGTATCTAATGGTAATAGGGACCCAAGAGTTGATAGAAATAAGTCTTGGGATGCAATATGGTATGTAGAATCAAAAATTTATGATGATTTCTTTTTAACTGAATTGAAAATTCCTTTTAATCAACTTTACTTTAGTAATAACTCCAAAAAATGGAGATTTAATATGTACAGAAGTGATACCTATGGTCAAGAGCACTCAGTTTGGTCTAAAGTTCCACAGAACCAAAGTATTGGTAATCTTGCATTTATGGGTAATTTAATATTTGAAAAACCTCTCGAAAATCAAAAAAAACCAATTGCTTTAATTCCTTATATAAATATTTTAAATGGAAAAGAGTTCTCACCAAAAAGTAGAGTTGATAGAAATCAAATTGGAATTGATATCAAAGTTCCAATTGCAAACTCACTTAATCTAGATTTTACACTAAATCCTGATTTCTCTCAAGTAGAAGTTGATGATAGAATTGTGAATACATCACAGTGGGAAATTAAACTTCCTGAGAAGAGGCAGTTTTTTACCCAAAATTCTGACCTATTTTCTGACTTTGGGACAAGTAGAGATGCTCAACCCTTCTTCTCTAGAAGAATTGGTATTTCTACTAATAAAGATGGAGAGTTAATAGAGAATAGAATAATATCTGGACTTAGATTAAGTGGAAAAATAAATGAAAATACAAGGATTGGATTACTAAATGTTTTAACTGATCAAGATATAAATAATGAAATCGCACAAAATAATAATACGCTATTAACTTTTAGAAATAAAGTTTCTAAAGGTTCAAATTTTTCATTTTTTTTCTTAAATAGAGAGTCAATAAAAGAATATTCTTTTTCGATTAATAAAGAGAAGTATAATAGAGTTATTGGTGGTGAATATAATTTAGCTTCAGGAGATGGAAAATGGTTTGGTAAAGTTTTTCTTCATAAATCATTTAGACCCGCAAAGACTGACAATAATAAAAGCATTTCTTCTGGATTCATGATTACAAGAAATACTAAGAAGAATCTAATTATGTTTTATTCCGCATATGTTGGGGATAACTTTAGATCAGACTTAGGTTACTATAGAAGGTATGGTATGTATAAATTTGAACCTAATTATAGATTTCGTATTTATCCTAATAATCCAAAAATACATGAAATAGAATTTTCTCATTATGCAGCATGGGTTTTTAGAACAAATCTTGATAATAAGTATGAGGGAAATATCCACTATTCTCAGATACAACTTAAATATTTAAATACCAGCCGTTTAAGCCTACAAAGAAGACAAACAAAAACATACTTATATAACGATTTTGATCCAACAAGATCTTCAGATAGCACACCTCTGCCTAAGAATAATTTTTATGATTATGTTGACTATATTTTTTCATATAAATCATCTTCTAGAAATATTTTTAATATTGACTCTAGTATTTCCTATGGAAGTTTTTTCAATGGAGAAAAATTTTCATTCTATAATGAATTAGCTTTCAGAAGACAACCAATATTTAACACCTCAATTAAATTAAATTTTGATTCAATAAAACTACCTAGTCCTTATAGCTCTAAAGATATTTGGTTAATAAGCCCAAAGTTTGAATTTACATTTTCAAAAAAGATTTTCTGGACAACTTATATTCAATATTCATCTCAACTAGAAGATCTCGGGATTAATTCTCGACTTCAATATAGATTTGCACCATTATCTGACTTATATTTGGTTTATAATGACAATTATTTCACAACAAATTCTATTCAGCCAAGATTTAGATCTATTAATTTAAAATTAACATACTGGTTTAATATATAGAAAAATGAAAAAATTATTAATACTAGGTCTTATACTACTTACATATAGCTGTTCGTCAGATAAAAATATTATGATTGTTTCAGGAGACATTGATGGGCTTAAAAAGGGAACTATTTATCTTCAAAAGCAAAAAGATTCAATTATTGTTTCAATTGACTCAATGCTTATTAATGGGCAAAGTGACTTTAGTCTTGAAGCTATAATTGATGAGCCAGACATATACTTTTTATACCTTGATAAAAATGATGGTGAATTACTTAACGATAAAATCACTTTTTTTGGAAATATTGGTAAAATAAATATTAATACTAGGCTTCAAACCTTTGACTCAGGTTATGAAATCTCAGGATCAAAAAATAGCGAATTGTTGAGTGAATATTTATCTGTTAAGAGAAAGTTTAATTATCAGAATCTTGATTTGCTTGAAATATTTTATAAAGCCAAATCTGAAAAGAATCAAAAAATAATTGATTCCGTAAATACAGAAATTGAAAATTTAATCAAAAGAAAATATTTATACAGTTTAAACTTTGCAATTAATAATTCAGGTTATGAAATATCACCGTATATAGCTGTAAGCGAAATTGCTGATGCCAATACTGATTTATTGAATAAACTATATGATACTTTACCAGAGAATATTAAAAACTCAAAGTATGGTAAAATTTTAGGAGAACTTGTCAAATATTAACCACTATATTCAACAAAGTTACGAGGTGTTTCATATAGAGTAATTTTCAGCTGATATTTGTCATCAAAGTATTTAATTAATCTATTGTAAATAAGAACAGCAATATTCTCAGCAGAAGGGTTTTTTGACTTGAAATCATCTATATCAAGATTTAAGTTTTTATGATCTAAATAGTCCTCAACTTCATTCTTTACAATATTCTTTAATTTTCCAAGATCATATACATATCCAGTTTCATTATCAATCTCTCCTGTAAGGCTTACTATCAGTTCGTAATTATGACCATGGAAGTTTTTATTTGAGCATTTACCAAAAACCTCAAAGTTTTTTTCATCAGTCCAATCAGATCTGAATAATTTATGCGCAGCATTAAAATGAGCTTTTCTACTAACAGTAACTTTCATTTCTTTAAATAATTATAAAAATAGTCAAATGCTATTTTAAACCATACAGTATATTGATCTGTATTATTTTCAATATCATTTTTAAGTGTCTCCATGTCAATCCATTTAAAATCTTCTGCTTCCTCCTTATTTAAAATTGGATCAATATCATATACCCCATATAATACATGATCAAACTCATTTTCTATAAGGTTATTATCAAGTTCAGCAGTGTAGATAAAATCAAAGACTTTTCTCAAACTTGTTTTTATTCCCATTTCTTCATTTAGCCTTCTATTTGCGGCATCAATTATGTCTTCTCCATCTCTTGGATGACTACAACATGTATTTGTCCACAGACCACCTGAATGATATTTTGAAGATGCTCTTTTTTGAAGTAAAAGCTTATAATCCGAGTTAAAAATAAATACTGAAAAAGCTCTATGAAGTAAACCTTTTTGATGAGCTTCAAGTTTTGGCATTAGGCCAACTTGATTATCTTTTTCATCAACAAGAATTACATTTTCCATTGACATAATATTAAACTAAAAGTTCAATTCTTCCTCTTCTTTGTTAATTAGTAGGCTATTATACTCATCTTTTGGCCCAACTATTATATCATCATACTTTCTCATTCCTGTACCAGCGGGTATTTTATGTCCAACAATCACATTCTCTTTAAGTCCTTCTAGGGTATCATTTTTTGCGTTAACAGCTGCTTCATTAAGAACTTTGGTAGTTTCCTGGAAAGAAGCAGCAGAAATAAATGATTTAGTTTGAAGTGATGCTCTTGTTATTCCCTGAATTTGAGTTGAAGCAGTAGCCGATTTTGCATCTCTTGCTTCAACAAGATTCTTGTCTTCCCTCTTAAGAATAGAGTTCTCATCACGAAGTTGTCTTGATGAAATAAGCTGACCAACCTTTAGGTTTTCACTTTCACCAGCATTTTCAACAACTTTCATTCCATATAATTTATCATTTTCCGAAATAAAATCATCTTTATATGTTAATTGATCTTCTAAAAATAATGTATCTCCTGGATCAATAATTTTTACTTTTCTCATCATCTGTCTAACAACCACTTCAAAGTGCTTGTCATTTATTTTTACACCTTGTAGTCTATAAACTTCTTGTACTTCATTTACAAGATACTGCTGAACAGCAGATGGACCTTTAATATTAAGGATATCAGTAGGGGTGATTGCTCCATCAGATAACGGCATTCCAGCCTTTATAAAGTCATTCTCTTGAACCAAGATTTGATTAGATAGTTTTACTAAGTATTTTTTAATATCACCAAATTTTGATTCAACAATAATCTCCCTATTACCTCTTTTAATTTTACCAAAAGAAACTACCCCATCAATTTCAGATACTACAGCAGGATTTGAAGGATTTCTCGCTTCAAATAACTCTGTAACACGAGGAAGACCACCAGTAATATCACCTGATTTTGCAGATTTTCTTGGTATTTTAACAAGTATCTTTCCTTTATCAATAGATTCATCCTCATCTACCATTATATGTGCTCCTACTGGTAAATTGTACGATCTTAAGGTTGTGCCTTTTTTGTCTTGAATTAAAAGTGTCGGAATAAGCTTTTTATCTCTTGAATCAGTAATGACTTTTTCTTTAAATCCTGTTTGTTCATCAATTTCCACTTGATAAGTTTTACCAACCTCAATATTTTCGTAAACAATTTTACCGGCAAATTCTGACACAATCACACCATTAAATGGATCCCATTGACATATTAAGTCACCCTTTGAAATTTTTTGACCATTTTTAATATTTAAATATGACCCATAAGGTATATTATTGTTACTTAAAATATTTTTTGTTTTTGAGTCAAGAATTTTAATTTCAGTTGTACGAGAAATTACAATATTTGAACTGTTACCGTCTGTATCTTTAGACTTAACTACTTTTAAGTCGTCAATTTCTGCAATTCCATCAAACTTAGATATTAATGAATTTTCCTCGGATATATTACCTGCTACACCACCAACATGGAATGTTCTGAGTGTTAATTGTGTTCCAGGTTCACCTATAGATTGAGCTGCCACGACTCCAACTGCTTCACCGATTTGAACTGCTTTCCCAGTAGCTAGGTTTCTACCGTAACAATTAGCACAAATACCTTTTTTTGTTTCACATGTTAGTGGAGATCTAACCTCAACAGAGGTTATTAATGTATTTTCAATTTTAGTAACAGTTGATTCATCAATTAGTTTTCCACTTTCAATAATAACTTCATTTGATGAGGGATCTACTATGTCGTTTAATGCGACTCTTCCAAGTATCCTCTCACCTAATGTCTCAACAATTTCCTCATTTTTCTTTAATGCTGTTACTTCAATTCCCCTAAGGGTTCCACAATCAAACTCATTTACAATTACATCTTGAGAAACATCAACAAGTCTTCTAGTTAGATATCCAGCATCTGCAGTTTTTAACGCAGTATCTGCTAAACCTTTTCTAGCTCCATGAGTTGATATAAAATATTCTAAGATAGATAGACCTTCTTTAAAGTTTGAAAGAATCGGATTCTCTATTATCTCACCACCTCCAATATTAGATTTTTTTGGCTTTGCCATTAATCCCCTCATACCAGTTAGCTGTCTAATTTGCTCTTTAGATCCTCTAGCACCAGAGTCTAGCATCATATATACTGAGTTGAACCCTTGCTGATCCTCACTTATTTGTTTCATAGCAAGTTCAGTTAAGGTTGCATTTGCAGAAGTCCATACATCGATTACTTGGTTGTACCTTTCATTATTTGTAATAAGACCCATATTATAGTTACTCATAATATTATCAACTTGATTATTTGCATCATCAATTAAATTCTGCTTTTGTTCAGGAATTATGATATCACCGAGGCTAAATGAAAGCCCTCCTTTAAATGCAAAAGTATATCCAAGGTCTTTAATTTTATCAAGAAACTCAGCAGTCTCAGGAACACTTGTGTACTGAAGAATTTTTCCAATTATTTCTCTTAAGTTTTTCTTTGTCAAAACCTCATTGAAGAAACCTGCTTGTTCAGGTACAACTTCATTAAAGAATATTCTTCCTGGAGTAGTTTCAATTATCTCGTAAGTATCTTCAATTGAAGATGTTTTAATTTTACATTTTATAATTGAATTCAAGTCAACTTTTTTCTCATTGTAAGCCATTGTTACTTCATCTGGTGAAAAGAAAGTAGAGCCCTCACCATTTAATTTAACTGTTTCAGATGATTTTCTGGACTTAGTCATGTAGTAAAGTCCAAGAACCATATCTTGAGATGGAACAGTTATAGGAGATCCGTTTGCAGGATTTAAGATATTATGAGATCCTAACATTAATAATTGAGCCTCAAGGATAGCTTCAGGTCCAAGAGGAAGGTGAACAGCCATTTGATCTCCATCAAAGTCTGCATTAAATGCAGTACATGTTAATGGATGTAACTGAATCGCTTTACCTTCAATAAGTTTTGGCTGAAAAGCTTGTATACCAAGTCTATGAAGTGTTGGAGCTCTATTTAATAATACTGGATGACCTTTAAGAACATTTTCAAGAATATCCCAAACTACGGGATCTCTTCTATCTATTATTTTTTTAGCGGATTTTACTGTCTTGACAATTCCTCTTTCAATAAGTTTTCTGACTATAAATGGTTTATACAACTCCGCAGCCATATCCTTTGGAAGACCACATTCATAAAGTTTAAGCTCAGGACCAACAACAATTACAGATCTTGCAGAATAATCTACTCTTTTACCTAATAAGTTTTGTCTAAATCTACCCTGCTTACCCTTTAGTGAATCCGATAAAGATTTTAGTGGTCTATTGGATTCCGTTTTCACCGCAGATGATTTTCTGGTATTATCAAATAAAGAATCAACCGATTCTTGAAGCATTCTTTTTTCATTTCTAAGAATAACTTCAGGAGCTTTTATTTCAACAAGTCTCTTAAGTCTATTATTACGTATGATAACTCTTCTGTATAGATCATTAAGATCTGAAGTCGCAAATCTTCCACCATCCAGAGGAACAAGAGGTCTTAGCTCTGGAGGTATTACAGGTATTACCTTCACAAGCATCCACTCTGGCAAGTTTTCTTTTCTTTCATTACCTTCCCTAAATGACTCTACAACTTGAAGTCTTTTCAAAGCCTCTGTCTTTCTTTGTTTAGAAGTTTCATTATTTGCTTTGTGTCTTAACTCATATGATAGTTCCTCAAGATCAATTCTTGAGAGCAAGTCAATTAAACACTCTGCTCCCATTTTTGCAATAAATTTTCTCTCATCAGAGTCTTCAAGAAATTGATTGTCAACTGGAATTGTCTCCATAATTGCGAGATATTCTTCTTCAGATAAGAAGTCCATTTTATTAATTGGTTCTCCTTCAGCATTTTTTGCCTCCCCTGGCTGGATTACGACATATCTTTCATAATATATTATCATATCAAGCTTTTTAGAGGGTAAACCTAATAAATAACCAATTTTGTTGGGAAGAGATTTAAAATACCAAATATGCGCAACAGGAACAACTAGGTTTATGTGCCCAACTCTATCTCTTCTTACTTTCTTTTCAGTTACTTCAACTCCACACCTATCACAAATAATACCTTTATATCTAATCCTTTTATATTTTCCACAAGCACATTCGTAATCTTTAACAGGTCCAAAAATTCTCTCACAAAATAACCCATCTCTTTCAGGTTTATGTGTTCTGTAATTAATAGTTTCCGGTTTAAGAACTTCACCTCTAGAGTTACCTAAAATAACTTCAGGAGATGATAGACCAATTGAAATTGTATTGAATCTTTTTTGAGTAATTAATTCGTTATTTTTTGACATTTTTATCTTTTATTTTATTTTTCTTCTAATCTTATATCTAATCCAAGTCCCTTTAATTCATGCATTAAAACATTGAATGATTCAGGAAGACCAGCTTCAGGAAGATTCTCTCCCTTAACAATTGACTCATATGTCTTAGCTCTTCCAATAACATCATCAGACTTAACTGTCAATATTTCCTGAAGAGCACTTGAAGCACCATAAGCCTCTAAAGCCCAAACCTCCATTTCACCAAATCTTTGACCACCAAATTGGGCTTTACCACCAAGTGGTTGCTGAGTAATTAAACTATATGGTCCAATTGATCTAGAGTGCATCTTATCATCAACCATATGACCTAGTTTCAACATATAGATAACACCAACAGTAGCAGGTTGATCAAATTTTTCACCTGTACCTCCATCATAAAGGTATGTATGACCAAATCTAGGGACACCAGCTTCATCTGTGAGTTTATTTATTTCATCCAATGTTGCACCATCAAAAATAGGTGTAGAGAATTTCCTTCCGAGATTTTTACCAGCCCATCCAAGAACTGTCTCATAAATTTGACCGATATTCATCCTTGAAGGAACTCCTAGAGGGTTTAGTACAATATCAACTGGTGTTCCATCTTCTAAGAATGGCATATCTTCTTGCCTGACAATTCTCGCAACAATTCCTTTATTACCATGCCTTCCAGCCATTTTATCTCCAACTTTTAATTTTCTTTTTTTAGCAATATATACTTTAGCAAGTTTTTTTATACCTGGAGGAAGTTCGTCTCCAACACTAATAGTAAACTTCTCCCTTCTTAAAGATCCTTGAATGTCGTTTTCTTTTATTCTATAGTTATGAAGAAGAGATGCAACTAGTGAGTTAGTATTATCAGATGTTGTCCATACTCCTTTGGTTAAATGAGTATAGTCTTCAACATTAGAAAGCATTTTTAAAGTAAATTTCTTTCCCTTAGGAAGAATTTCTTCACCTAAGTCATTAAATACACCCTGACAAGTCTTACCGTTAACTACAGAAGAAAGTTTTTCTACTAGTTTTAATCTATGATCATCTAAAATTTTATCATATTTATTTTCTATTAGTTCAAGATCAACTTTATCTTGGGATCTTCTCCTCTTGTCCTTAAAGGATCTAACAAATAGCTTTTTGTCAATTACTATTCCATTTAAAGATGGTGGAGCTTTAAGAGATGCATCTTTAACATCCCCCGCTTTATCTCCAAAAATTGCTCTAAGAAGTTTTTCCTCAGGTGTTGGGTCCGATTCTCCCTTTGGTGTAATTTTTCCAATCAAAATATCACCAGGATTGACATCAGCGCCAATTCTTATCATACCATTTTCATCTAATTCTTTAGTAGCCTCTTCACTAACATTGGGAATATCATCAGTTAATTCTTCAGTACCAAGTTTTGTATCTCTTACGTCTATCGCATACTCATCAACATGTATTGAAGTAAAAATATCATCTCTTACAACCTTTTCCGATATAACGATTGCATCTTCAAAATTATATCCTTTCCATGGCATAAAAGCTACTTTAAGATTTCTTCCAAGGGCTAACTCTCCATTTTGAGTTGCATATCCTTCGCATAGAATTTGTCCTTTTTTAACTGTATCTCCTTTTACAACAATTGGTTTAAGATTAATACAAGTTCCTTGGTTTGTCTTTTGAAATTTAATAAGGTCATATGTTTTACTATCTTCATCAAAACTTAATAGTTTCTCTTCCTTCGTTAAGCTATACTTAATAACTATCTTATCTGAGTCAACATAATCAACAACACCATCTCTTTCAGCATTTATAAGTACTCTAGAATCAGATGCAACAGATTTTTCCAGACCAGTACCAACAATTGGAGATTCCGGTCTTAATAAGGGAACAGCTTGTCTCATCATGTTAGACCCCATCAAAGCTCTGTTAGCATCATCATGCTCAAGAAACGGTATCAAAGACGCAGATATTGAGGCAATCTGATTTGGTGCAACGTCAGTATAATTAATATTACCCGGTGTAACTACAGGAAAGTCAGCTTGGTCTCTTGCAATAACCCTTTCTGATGTGATTTTACCAGATTTGTCATAGTCAATATTTGCTTGTGCTATAAGTTTATTTTCCTCCTCTTCAGCTGTTAGATATGTAACATTTTTTAAATTAATCTTTCCATCTTTTACCTCCCTGTATGGTGTTTCTATAAATCCAAGATTATTTACTCTAGCATAAACTGATAATGAAGATATTAGACCAATATTTGGCCCTTCAGGAGTCTCGATTGGACATAATCTTCCGTAATGGGTATAGTGAACATCTCTTACCTCAAACCCTGCTCTTTCCCTCGAAAGACCACCCGGACCTAAGGCAGATAGTCGTCTCTTATGTGTAAGCTCTGCAAGAGGATTTGTTTGGTCCATAAATTGAGATAACTGATTTGTTCCAAAAAATGTATTGATTACAGATGATAGAGTTTTTGCATTAATAAGATCTATTGGAGTAAAAACTTCATTATCTCTGACATTCATTCTTTCTCTTATTGTTCTTGCCATTCTGGCAAGACCAACACCAAACTGAGTGGATAATTGTTCTCCAACAGTTCGTACCCTTCTGTTTGAAAGATGATCAATATCATCAATTTCAGCTTTTGAATTTATCAATTCAATTAGATATTTTATAATGGTTGTAATGTCATGACGTGTTAATGTTCTTTCCTCCATGTCCACATCAAGATTAAGTTTTTTATTCATTCTATATCTACCTACCTCTCCAAGATTATATCTTTGATCTGAAAAGAATAATTTATCAATTATACCTCTTGCAGTTTCTTCATCAGGTGGCTCAGCATTTCTTAGTTGTCTGTAGATATATTCAACAGCTTCTTTTTCTGTATTTGTTTGATCTTTTTGTAAGGTGTTATAAATTATCGCATAGTCAGAATTTTGAGAATCTTCTTTATGAAGAAGAATCGTCTTTACGTCAGCATCAAGGATTTGTTCCACATGATCCTGCTCAAGAACAGTATCTCTATCAAGGATAATTTCATTTCTTTCAATAGAAATAACCTCACCAGTATCTTCATCAACAAAGTCTTCATACCAAGTTCTTAAAACTCTTGCAGCTAATTTTCTATTTAAAGCTTTCTTTAGCCCAGCTTTTGTTACTTTTATTTCCTCCGCAAGATCAAAGATTTCAAGTATTTCTTTATCTCCTTGATATCCAATTGCTCTAAATAAAGTTGTAACAGGCAACTTCTTTTTTCGGTCAATATATGCATACATAACATTGTTGATGTCGGTTGCAAATTCAATCCACGATCCCTTAAAGGGAATTACTCTAGCAGAATATAACTTAGTTCCATTTGCATGAAAGGATTGACCAAAAAATACTCCAGGAGATCTATGAAGTTGTGATACTATTACTCTTTCTGCACCATTTATAATAAAAGTACCACTAGGTGTCATGTATGGAATTGAACCAAGAAAAACATCTTGAACTATTGTTTCAAAGTCTTCATGCTCAACATCTGTACAATAAAGCTTTAATCTAGCCTTTAGTGGAACAGAATAGCTGAGACCTCTTTGAATACACTCATGCATCGAGTATCTTGGAGGATCTATAAAATAATCAAGGAATTCAAGAACAAACTGATTTCTCGCGTCAGTAATTGGAAAATTCTCTTTAAATGTATTAAATAGTCCTTCTTCAACTCTTTCATCGGATTTTGTTTCCAATTGAAAAAAGTCTTGAAATGATTTTATTTGAATATCTAAAAAATCAGTTTTTACATTTATATTTTTAGAGTTAGAAAAATTTGTTCTTAAATTGTTATTAGTCATATTTTATAATTTAGTTCAAACACGTATAGGCCTTTAGAATTTATCTAAAAGCCTAATAATGAGGTTATTTTTATTTACTTAAGTTCAACCTCAGCTCCAGCTTCTTCAAGTGATTTCTTTAGTCCTTCAGCATCATCTTTTGATACTGCTTCTTTAATAGAGCTTGGAGTATTGTCAACAAGTTCTTTGGCTTCTTTAAGCCCAAGACCTGTTAACTCCTTAACCAATTTAACTACTGCAAGTTTTGAACCACCAGCTGATTTTAATACAACATCAAATTCTGATTTTGCATCACCTGAATCTTCCCCACCAGCAGCAGGACCTGATGCTACCGCTACTGCTGCTGCTGCTGCAGGCTCGATACCATACTCATCTTTTAGAATATCAGCAAGTTCGTTAACTTCCTTAACTGTTAAACCGACTAACTGTTCTGCGACTTTTTTTAGATCTGCCATTATTAGAGTTTTAATTATTAATTATACTTAACTTTTATTTAGACTCATCATTAGATTCGTCTTCAGAGGTTTGTTCCTCTGATTTTTTTTCTTCTGCTGCAGGCTCTTCTGCTTTTACCTCTTCTGCTGCAGGCTCTTCTGCTTTTACCTCTTCTGCTGCAGGCTCTTCTGCTTTTACCTCTTCTGCTGAAGGTTCTTCAACCTTTTCTCCATCAACTGGGTTTTCAGCTAAAGTTTTTACAAGTCCTGCAATTTTACCACTACTTGATTTAAGAGCTGATATAACATTTTTAGCAGGAGACTGAAGAAGAGTAATTATTTCACCAAGTACTTCCTCTTTAGATTTTAAATTAAATAGAGCTTCAACCTTATCATCGCCAATGTAAATTGCTTCATCAACAAACGCACCTTTTAAGATTGGTTTCTCACTATCCTTTCTAAATTTTTTAATAATCTTTGCCGGACTATTACCAGACTCCGATAACATTATAGTAGTATTTCCACTTAATAACTCCTTTAACTCACCAAAATCATTTTCAGATTCAGACATCGCTCTCTCTAAAAAAGTATTTTTTACGACTGATAATTTAACATTAGAATTAAAACATTCTCTCCTAAGTTTTGAAGTTTGCATAGCGTCAAGCCCAGCTATATCAGTCAAGTAAATTGATTTATAATCATTTAATTGGCCTTTAAGCTCTTCAACAACTTTAACTTTTTCTTCTTTATTCATCTCTGTTATTATTCAAATTTAGCATCAATTGCAATGCCAGGACTCATAGTACTTGACATAGAAATGCTTTTAATATATGTTCCTTTTGCTGATGATGGTTTAAGTTTAACTATTGTCTTAATTAATTCATTTGCATTATCCTTAATCTTATCAGCAGAGAAAGATACCTTGCCAACAGATGCATGTACTATTCCTGTTTTATCAACTTTAAAATCAATTTTACCACCTTTTATATCGGTAACAGCTTTAGCAATATCCATAGTAACAGTCCCAGTTTTTGGATTTGGCATCAATCCTCTTGGACCAAGCACTTTACCTAATGGTCCTAGTTTACCCATAACACTTGGCATAGTTACAATCACATCGACATCAACCCAACCCTTCTTTATTTTTTCAATGTATTCATCAAGACCAACTAAGTCAGCACCTGCTTTCTTAGCCTCATCTTCTTTATCAGGTGTAACCAAGGCAAGTAGCTTCATAGATTTACCCGTACCATGAGGAAGAGAAACAACACCTCTAATCATTTCATTAGCTTTTCTTGGGTCAACACCGAGTCTAATTGCAAGATCGACTGAAGAGTCAAACTTGGTAGTTGTTATTTCTTTAACTAATGTAGAAGCTTCCTCTAAGCTGTAAGACTTTTCTGAATCTAACTTCTCGATTACGGTTTTTCTATTTTTTGTAAGCTTTGCCATAATTATTTTGCTGGAGGTTCTCCCCCGTTTATTTTAATTCCCATTGATCTGGCTGTTCCTGCAACCATTTTCATAGCAGAGTCAATAGTGAACGCATTAAGGTCAACCATTTTATCCTCAGCAATTTTTTTAACTTGATCCCAAGAAACTGTTGCAACTTTTTCTCTGTTAGGTTCTCCTGATCCTTTTTTAACTTTAGATGCCTCAAGAAGTTGAACAGCAGCAGGTGGAGTCTTTATAACAAACTCAAAGCTCTTATCTTTAAATACATTTACAACAACTGGAAGAACTTTACCGGGCTTATCTTGACTTCTTGAATTAAATTGTTGGCAAAAGTCCATAATATTAACACCGGCAGCTCCTAATGCAGGTCCGACAGGTGGAGATGGATTAGCGGCACCACCTCTAATTTGTAATTTTAATACTTTATCTACTTCCTTTGCCATAATTATAATTTTTCAACTTGCATATAACTTAATTCTAAAGGTGTCTTTCTTCCGAAAATCTTAACCATAACCTCTAATTTTCTCTTTTCTTCATTTACTACATCTATAGAGCCTGTAAAACCATTAAAAGGGCCATCTATAACTTTAACATTTTCACCAACTGAAAATGGGATATTAACTTGCTCTCCAACTAAAGCTAGCTCATCAACTTTACCTAACATTCTATTAACCTCAGATTGTCTCAATGGAATTGGCTCACCACCTTTAGTTTCGCCAAGGAATCCTAGAACATTTGTAACTGACCTAATAACATGTAAAATTTCACCTGTAATGTCAGCCTTCATCATTATGTAACCAGGGAAATATGTTTTGTCTTTAGTTACTTTCTTTCCCTTTCTTATCTGAACAACTTTTTCAGTTGGAACTAACATTTCTTCAATTTGTTTATCCAGACCTACCCTGGTAACTTCAGTCAAAATATAGTCCTTGATTTTTTGCTCTTGACCAGTTACGGCTCTAATTACGTACCACTTTTTTTCAGCTACTTCCACCATTTATCCTATTAAATTAAAATACAATTTTACTATTCTTGATAATATTGAATCAGCACCCCATATAGCTAAAGAGAAAATTACTGAAAAAACTATCACCAAAGCAGATAAATTTAACAACTCAGAACGAGGTGTCCATTTGACATTGTCCCTCAGTTCTGTTACAGATTCCTTAATAAAGTTTATAATCGACATCATCTTATTTGTGCACGGGTTGAGAGACTCGAACTCCCGACACCTGGTTTTGGAGACCAGTGCTCTACCAACTGAGCTAAA
>ENA-OSEY01000692-OSEY01000692.1-marine-metagenome-genome-assembly--contig:-NODE-692-length-23928-cov-3.261289_pt1 | contig 23928 bp, 23 predicted proteins | sample MGYA00248465_ERZ534230 | MGnify/ENA primary metagenome ERZ534230 (study PRJEB26409, sample SAMN06344110) | marine metagenome | isolation source: Sea water from surface | place: Atlantic Ocean:Southern...
CTATTTATGCCCACCTTTCTCATATTGAAAAAGAGATTGTACCAGGTGCAAAAGTAAAAAGAGGGGAACTGTTAGGTAAATCTGGAAATACTGGAATGAGAGAGAGTACAATTGGTTCAAAGTCAGGATCTCACTTACACTGGGAATTGATTCTGCAGAAAGAGGGAAAGGAAATCTATTTAGGTAAGGGAATGTCAAACCCAGAACTATACGACATGCTTTCGAGAATATTTGTTCAATGAAAAAGGGTCAGAAACTTGCCCCTTTTAAAAAGTCGATCATTCAACACAACTATATATACTTATTTAATGTTCCACCATAGCTTATTATCTAATGCGAGTCTCTTGTTTATTGAGCTCTTTATTTATCTTAGCCACTGAAGTTCAATTAAAGGTAGCCATTGCTCTACAAAAGGGATATATGGCAACAGTCGTGTTTGTTTACCATATGGATAATCACCCGAAACAAGCTTATAGCCAGTCATTATTCTAAATTTGGATGAATACTCCCAAATAAGAAGCATCTTATGTTCTATAGAATAATCTCCTGAACGCATAGCGTAATTTTTTCCTTTACCTCTTTTACCTGTATCAGGGATAAACCTTAGGTCTATATCTATAAAAATTCTGACTTTTTTTATAAGCTTCGTTTCAAGATCCAGCCCCGTATGCCACCCCCATCCATTTTGGAAGACTTCAAGTCTATGATATACAATTGGGAGGTCAATGTTCGATCTGGTATCCAAATCTCCAAATACTAGGCCAAAATCAAGACCAGTTTTTGCAGTTAGGTTAACCCTTAGCACTTCTCTAGACATAATGAAAGACCCCGAGACTCCTAGCATTGGTGGAATAGTAAGGTTTGGGTCAATTATCCCCCCAATCCCTTCCCTGGAGAGCATATTTAATAAAGGAGTTGGATAAACGAAACTCACTTTTGTAGCAGTATTAAAAGATTTGAAGTCTGCAAAAGGAATCTTGAAAGAAGCATTGGGGAGAACAAGAAACCAGCCCGGATGGGAACTCAATTCCAAGCCCTCTTTGAGCCCGAAACGCAAAGGTTGGAAAATTCCAACAGACCATTTTCCCGGGGGCATTATGTGCGCAGAGTGAGAATCCCAATTAGCATTACCACCTCTAATGATAGAGACGAGTAGTGCAGTTAACAATATTAAAACTTTTACCATTAAAGCTAATCCTCTGTTAGATTGCTTAAGGTTGCACTTATTGGCATGTGATCACTTAGCTCCCAGCATGCTTGATGCGTATGGCCAGACATATCATCCCACTCCAAATTAGTAAACAGATAGTCAATCTTGCGATCGTACTTTCTTATGGCATCTTCACCTAACATACTTGTTGAAGGGGCATGTGTGTAATGTTCAGGAAGGTTGATAAAATCCTCAGCAATAGCGGGGTCGTACAACTGATATAATGGTGCTAGAATATCTGGCTCGCCAATAAAATTGTCAAAAAAGCTTCCTTCCTTATGGAATGGATCAATTCCATCCACATGATAGGACTCTCCCTCACAGATATCATTCATACAGTAGTCAATGGTAGCCCCAGGAGGAACGGCATTCAAATCTCCGCCAGAGACAAACACATGCCCATCTGAGTGTATATCGTCTAATATTTCAAGATATTTAACAACATGCTTCTCTTTTGTGTCGTCGGTTGCAAAAGCAGTTGCATGTATATTCACAGCGTAGAACTTCTTTTGGCTGCTGGAAGCAAGCTCTGGGATTTCGGATTTAAGGATATTTCTTCTTAAATAAAAATATTGTTCATAATCAGGCTGGTCTGTGCGTAGCCTGAGCTGTATTCGCTCAGAAGGACCAATCTCATATTTTGAAAGGATCGCGTTCCCCATATTCACTCTTCCGATACCATCTGTGGGAATGAAGTCTACCTCCCAAACCGATGCGTAAACACCATAATTTAAAGGCGTATTGTTTAGGAGATATTGCACTTGGTTCCAATACCCAGTTCTCTTAGAACCAAGATCAACTTCTTGGAGAAGAACAATGTCTGGATCAATTACAGTAAGGGTTTCAGCTATAGCCTCCATGGTTTGGGTAATTGTTTGTTCATCGGCTATTACATCCTCACCGCAGGAATCTCCAAAGAATGAAAACCTTCCCACTCCAAACCGCATATTCCAAGTAAGAACTTTGATTCCTCCTCCTTGGTATGTTTTTGAATTTAAGTCTACATTAGCTGCCTCAAATTTTTTTGGTGTGGACAAATCTGAGAAATCCACAACAAATGGCTCACAACCACTTACTAGTAGTAAAAGAGTTAAAATTAAAAGGTTTTTCATGATACTGTTATTTATCTAACAGCGTCAAAATATTTTCAGGAGGGCGGCCTATTACTGCATTTGCGCCAACTACAAAAATGGGTCTCTCCATTATCTTAGGCAGGCCTTCCATAGCTTTAGCAAGAGCTCTGTCATCATTAATAAGAGACTTAATGTTGTTCTCTTTAAAGTCTTTCTCTGAGGTTCGAATGAAATCCTTTGGCCTCCTTCCAAGTTTCTTTGCAAGCACAAGAATCTCATTCTCCGATAAAGGATCTTTTAAATATTCAACTACATCAAAGTCTATATTGTTATCGTTTAGAAGCTTCACGGCTTCACGGCTCTTGCCTCACCTGGGGTTATGGTACAGCAGTGCTTTTGACATTCTTACTCCTTATAAATGTGTAATGATAAAGTTATGGATTAGATCTTTATGTGTTACATTAAAATATTTTTTAGAAAAGAGATTCCTGCCTCGATTCGACCACCACATCAATGATACCACCATCCTTTTGCTGGTTTGCTGCTAGCTGCGCAAGACGAACTGGTTCAGGTAGTCTATAATTTTTGACTAGGTGCTTTGTTAGTTTAACCGCAGATGTGAGGTCTGACCTGTGCCCGGTAGAAACATAGATTGGTTTTTTGTTTTCTTTAGACCTGAGGGCCATACCTACAGTTTCACCATTTAGAAGAATTGGTTTTTCTGAGTGTTTTTGCTGAGACAGGTGGTCGTGGCTACCAACAAGCATCTTATTACTTACCCCTATTGAAGGAACATCCAGAAGAACCCCCAAGTGACTTGCAAGCCCAAACTTCCTTGGATGAGACTGACCATGAGAATGAAAAACAATAAGGTCAATGTCTTGAGATGTTTTCCTAAAAAGAGACATTAGCGGGGCTCCCTCCCGGAATGTCAAAAGACCAGATATGTAATCAAAAGTGATTTCTTGCGTAACGCCATGCTGTTCAACAATCTCTAGGCTTGGGTATTTTAAAATAGTCAGCGCTGCGTGGATGATTTTTTTCCCTGCATCAAATGCAACGGCAGTGCCACCAATGTATTGAATATCATTACTTATAGAAGAGAATACAATCTTCTTCCTCAAGTTGTTCTGGATCGCTATTGCCTCATTTGGACTAATATTCCAGCTATGGAATCGAACAGGCTTCATTTTCAAATCTAACAAAGGTTATAAAAAAATGAAACTATGTGCTTTTTAGCTCAAACACTCCGGTTTCTTTATTTTTTTGCACCTCATCCCACTGGAAATAGCGTCCGTTCATTGCAACGTAGACCCCATAGGAAAGGGACTGCGCAAAGGCAAGCGCCCCGCCTATGTTAAAAAGGCCATCACTACTCCCAAACTTATATGGTATCATCGCCCCTGTTAAAACGATGGTCTTTTTTAGTCTAGCATTAGCTAAAACACCACATGTTTTAGTCATGGTATCTGTGCCATGGGTGATAACAATTTGATTTTCATCTGCGGATTTACAATAATCTAAAATTTTTAAACGATCGCCATCTGTCATCTCCAAACTGTCTATTAACATCAAGGTAGTGATTTTTACTTTTAACCTAGATCTGCCAAGCTCCAGTATCTCTCCTATATGAGTGTCTTGAAAGTACAACTTCCCAGTAATTTCGTCGTACTCCTTATCAAAAGTCCCTCCTGTTATAAATATCCTTACTGGCATATCAATTCATACTATTGAACAAATTTGCTCAAAAGATTTTTTTTCTAATTTTGGCACCACGGCATCCTCGTACGGAAAACCTACGGGTATTAACAACACAGCCCTTTCATTTTTTGGTCTATTTAAGATTTTCTCTAGGAACCCCATTGGCGAAGGTGTGTGCGTCAAAGTAACCAACCCAGATTGATGTAACGCAGTTAACAAGAATCCTGATGCGATTCCAACCGACTCATTAACGTAATAATTCTTTTTCCTTTTTTCACCTTCCAAATCATAATTTTTTTTAAACACTACAATTAAGTATGGTGCGGTTTCTAAAAATGGTTTTTCCCAATTCGTCCCAAACTGATTTAAGTCTTCTAACCAATCATCTGGAGCGCGGTGGTCATAAAACTCTCTCTCCTCTTTTTCCGCTGCTTTGCGAATGTTTTTTTTGATACTTAGATCTTTCACGATTACAAAGTGCCACGGCTGCTTATTCGCTCCAGAAGGAGCAGAGGAAGCGCTTTTTATTGCGTTATAAATAATTTCAATTGGAACTCCTTCATCTGAAAAATCTCTTACAGTTCTTCTTCTGATGATGCTGTCATAGAAGGCATAGGAGTTTTCCAACATATGTTCATTTGATACTTTTTTAAATTTTAATTTTTCAAACGCCATGCTATTCTTTACCAGTGTATTTTATGTTATAAATTTACCAATTAGCCATGAAGTCTTTTGAAATAATCACCATATTACTTACTGCAGGGTCTCTACTTAGTCTCTTCTTTTATAGGAGCAAGGGACCTTTTTTGTACCTCCTGTTTTTAGCAGCTATTGCAGCGATAGTACAATACTTTTCTGACGGGTTAAGGTGGCAGATGCTGGCTGCAATATATATCCTGCCGGCAATGTTTATTACTTATAAATATAAGATAGTGAATCGTTTTACTGGAACGATCTTAGGGGCTTGGTTTTTGATATCAGCCTTTATACCATGGGCTGTACCAGTATTCACAATGCCAGCTCCTGAAGGTGACTTTTCGATAGGATCAGAAACGTTTCACTGGGTAGATAGCTCAAGACTAGAATGGTTTACTGATGAAAATGATAATGACGTACGGGAGATAATGGTTCAAGCGTGGTATCCAAGCGAGAACTCGGATAGCATCGGCACAAATTCGTACATGGATTTTATGAACCTCAGATCGAAGACGCTTGCGTCTGCTGGAAAGATTCCAGCTTTTTTACCTAGTCATTTGAATATGATAAGCACTAATACTCGAAACGATGTTGCTTGTTCGAACAAGTTAGAGAAGTATCCTGTACTTATATTTTCACATGGCATAACTGGCTCAAGACATCTTCATCAGATCTTATTTGAACATCTAGCTTCCAAGGGGTATATAGTTTTTGCTCTAGACCATAGCTTCGACGCTAATCTAACTATTTTCCCAGATGGGAAAATTGCTGATTACCGTTCTGAAATCACTGGACATCCTGACAGTGTCCTCATAAGGGAAAAGCAGATTAATACTCGTGCCTTTGATGTAGGTTTTATAATTGACCAAATTAGAGAAATAGAAACTGGCATGATCGATTCAAAACTTTCTGGGAGACTTGATTTAGATAGAGTTGCCTTAGGTGGGCATTCATATGGGGGCGCAACCGCAATCCTCGCATCTCACAATCATGAAATTGTTAAAGCATGCGTGGTTTTGGACGGCTGGATAAGCCCCATCCCCGATAAAGTAATATCCGAAGGGATTAATGTCCCTTTTCTTTTTATGGGTCGTCCGAGTTGGCATGACTCTGACTACCCCGGTAATTATGAAAGGCTAGCCGATTTAATAACACACTCATCAAATGAAAAGTATGATCTTCGTATCAACCAAACACTTCACCTTGATTATACGGATATCCCGCTAATGTCTCCATTAGTGAAGCACGTAATGGATGTTGGTGACCTAAAACCCTCTACTACCCTTTCTTTAATTAATGATTTAGTGCTTGGGTTTTTAGAGGTCCACCTTTTAGAAAGAGATTACAAGGGATTTAAACAGGCATTGGATAATAACCTTCTGATAAAATCTTAAATGCGGCACACCCTTAGAATTACACTAGGTTTTTTGTTAGTGATCATTGGATTAATTGGAGGGTTAATCCCCATTTTCCAAGGATGGGTTTTTGGGATTCCTGGTCTGGTAATACTTGCTGATTATTTCCCTCCAGTTAAAAGGATATTGGATTGGGCAAAGTCAAAGTACGGCAATGAAAGAGATAATAAGTCAAGCTGAGTAAGGGTCATATCAGGGCTGTATTATGAGATTAGAAAATTTTATGAGATTCCTTCTTTCTGAGTTTTGGTTTAATTTTTTTTAGCGTAACCTTTCCACCTAATTTGACTGATTAAAGTGTACGTAATTCAATTATAGACCGCCTCCTTTTCCAAAAACAGTGCCAATAAACACATCCAAGATTACAGCAATAGTCGGAGCCCAATGGGGCGATGAGGGAAAGGGAAAGATTACTGATTTTTTTGCTGGTGAATCAGACTATGTTGTAAGGTTTCATGGAGGAAATAATGCAGGGCATACAGTCATAGTTGAGGGGAACACCTTTAAGCTACATCTAATACCTTCTGGAATAATATATGGTAGCCCAATGTCAATCATAGGCAATGGAGTAGTTGTTGATCCAAAGGTTTTACTTGACGAAATAGAATACATAGAAGGAAAAGGAATAGATCCAAAGCTAATGGTTAGTGATCGAGCTCATGTAATTATGCCTTACCACATTGAGCTAGATGGCGCTCTATCTAACCATCAGGGCGACCTAGCTGCAGGAAGTACTCGTCGTGGTATAGCCCCTGTATATGCAGATAAGATGTTTAGAAATGGTATTAGAATCATTGACCTGCTAGAGCCAGACGTTTTGATGGAAAAACTTACCAAAGGATATAGTTTTGCAAAGGGCATCATCGAAAAGGCGCTTTCTAAAAAAATTGAATCTTCAATTGAAGAAATATTTGATTCGTATTGCAGCTATGGAGAGAGACTTAAACCTTACATAACCGATACATCTGTAGAGCTTTATAACGCATACAAAAATAATAAATCTATTCTGTTTGAAGGGGCCCAAGGTATAAGCCTTGATGTAGACCATGGCATATACCCTTACACCACTTCATCAAACACGGCAGCTGGGCATATTTCGACAGGAACAGGTGTTAGTTTTAGAGATATTGGAAGGATTATTGGTGTTGTGAAGGCCTATCTAAGTCGCGTAGGAGAGAGCCCCCTCCCCTCTGAGATGCATGGAAACGAGGCAGAAGCGCTAAGAGAAAAAGGTGGAGAATATGGAACGACCACCGGTAGGCCCAGGAGGGTTGGATGGCTAGACCTAGTCCAGGTGAGGCAGGCGGTAAGAGTAAATGGTTTGACAGAGATTGCTCTTACAAAGCTAGATGTATTAAGCGGATTAAGGTCTATAAAGGTTTGTGTATCGTATGATGTCAACGGGGAAAATATATTAGAGATGCCTGCAAGCCTTTCACAGTATAGACTTGCTAAGCCGGTATATGAATCCCTTTCTGGATGGGATAATCTTCCTGACAAAATATGGGAAAAAGGATTTAACGCTCTACCAGAGACCTTAAAAGAGTATATCAAATTCGTTGAAGACCAGATTGACTGTCCGGTCAAGCTCATTTCCGTTGGTCCTCAGCGACATGAAACAATTTTAAGATAGTGAGCTTCACAAAAGAAATTGTTGATTTTTCAGGATTGTCTGTTGAGGAAATCCAAGACAAACTACTCAATCTAAACATCTCAATTACAGCGCAAGAAGCATTGAAAATCCAAAATGAAATGCTTGGCAGAGCCCCATCAATTTCAGAATTGGTTTTGTTTTCCATCCAGGGGTCTGAACACTGTAGCTATAAAAGCAGTAGACAACATCTAAAGCAATTTACCACAGAGGGACCTGATGTGATATTAGGAGCAAAGGAAGATGCTGGGGTTGTATCAGTTGCTAAGGATGATGAAGGAAATCGATGGTGCGTTGTAATGAGCCACGAGTCACACAACCACCCATCACAAATTGTGCCATATGAAGGAGCCGCTACCGGAGTTGGTGGAAATGTGCGTGATGTAATGTGTATGGGCGCTGAAGTAATTGGATGTACCGACTCGTTTCGGTTTGGTGATATATCCAACAATAAAACAAAGTGGATACATGATGGCGTAGTCTCTGGAGTAGCCGGATATGGAAACCCACTAGGGATACCAAACATCGGTGGGGACCTGTATTATAATGCGGGGTACAATGAAAACTGTCTCGTAACCTTAGTTACACTTGGTATAGTCCGAGAGGATCATATAATTCACTCTTACGCGCCACAAGATGCAAGTGGATATGATCTAATCCTTGTGGGAAAGCCAACGGATAATAGCGGGTTTGGTGGAGCAAGCTTTGCGTCATTAGAACTTGAAGAAGAAAAGCAAGACCAGAATAAAGGAGCAGTCCAAGAGCCAAATGCATTTCTTGAAAGACATCTATTGAAATCCTCGTATGCTCTCTTTAAACACCTAAAGGAAAATGATCTCATTAGTAAGGTCGGGTTTAAAGATCTAGGGGCGGGTGGCGTCGCATGTGCTAGCGTAGAGCTAGCAGAGACTTCTGGGTTTGGGTCAGAAGTCTGGCTTAATAAAGTTCATATTGGAATGGATGGGCTGCACCCCTCTGTGTACCTATGTAGTGAAACTCAAGAAAGGTTCATGTGGGTATGCCCTACAGACATCACTCCAACAATTTTAGACCACTATAACAAAGTATTTGACCTCCCTGGAGTTAGCAAAGGTGCAAAAGCATCTGTAATTGGAAAGATACGAGATGATGGACAATATATAGTGCACAATGATGGAGAAGAGATTGTAAATACTTCTGCAAAAGAAGTAACAAGAGGTTTTTTGTATGATAGGGAATTTGAAAATCCAAACCTCTCTTTCTTTGAACCAGATCTTTCTTCATATAAAGATCTTGGAAAAACATTGTTGGAAATCCTAGCTCACGAAAACATTGCCAGCAGAGAACCCATTTATGAAAAATATGACAAACAAGTACAGGGGAGGGTTAGTATAGAATCTGGGGTTGCAGATTCAGGGGTATTAACCCCCTTCAACTCTACTGATTACCCTAAAGAAATACGTAAGGTTGGGATCGCATTATCTACAGATCACAATCCAAGATATTCAATGATTAGCCCATACTGGGGTGGGGTAAATGCTGTAGTAGAGGCGATGCGAAACGTTGCATCTGTAGGAGCAACCCCCCACGCTATCACAGATTGTCTTTGCTATGGTAATCCAGAAAAGCCAAAACAAATGTGGGAGTTTGTAGAAGGGACTCGTGGAATATCAGATGCCTGCAATGCGATAACACTCAAGGATAATCCATCATATCCAACTCCAATTATTGCCGGAAATGTCAGCTTCTACAATGAATCTAAGAATGGTCCGATCCCTCCAAGCCCTATTGTGAGCTGCCTTGGTAGACTAAAAGATATTGACTATGTCCTCTCAATGGATTTTCAATCCTCGGGCTCTGATATTTTAATGGTGGGAGAAAGAAAAGATGAACTCGGTGGCTCTATCTACTACCAACTTTTGGGTGAGCTTGGGGCAAACGTTCCAAAACCAGATTTTGTTGAAGTGCGGAGCCAGATATTTGCTATTACGGATTGCGCAGAAGGAGGTCTAATCCTTTCATGCCATGATATATCAGATGGTGGAATCGCAACCTCGATCGCTGAAATGACTTTTAGAAAGAACATTGGTTGCTTAGTAAAAATACCTGGTGACCTCCAAGATCATAAAATACTATTTTCTGAAACAGGTGGGTTTGTGATTGAAACAAAAAAGGAAAATACTGAAAATGTTATAAAGGTCTTTAAGGCTCATGGTTTACATGCCTCAAAGATAGGAGAAACAGGCGGTGAGTACATTCAGCTGAATGAAACAATCAAAGTTAAAGTACGTGAGGCAAGGCATAGATGGGAAAATGGTCTCAGAGAAAAACTATAGTTAGCTTCTACATGTTTGAGATACCAAAGCGATGAAAAAAGTAGACTACAAGTCAGCAGGTGTAAATATCGATGCTGGGAATAAAGCGGTTGATCTTATTAAGGACGGAGTTAAATCCACTTTTACAAAAAACGTGCTAACGGGAATAGGTAGCTTTGGTTCCTTGTATGATTTAAAACCTATTCTTGATGAATATCAAAATCCTGTCATGGTACAAAGCATAGATGGGGTTGGCACCAAGACGATCATTGCGAGAAAGCTCAATAAGTTTGATACCGTAGGTATCGATCTCTTGAGCGCGTGCGCAAACGACATACTGGTAATGGGAGCCAAACCCCTGACTTTTCTTGACTATATTGCAAATGACAAGTTAAAGCCAGATGTGGTAAAGAAGATAGTCTCTGGAATGGTTAGTGCATGTAAAGAAACTGGTGTATCTCTTGTTGGTGGGGAAACCGCAGAGATGCCAGACACATATCTTCCTGGTGAGCACGATTTGGTTGGAGTCATAACCGGTGTTGTTGAAAAAGAAAAAATCATTACCGGAGAGCGTATAGCAATAGGTGATTCCATAGTTGGCCTTCCATCAAGCGGCCTACATACTAATGGATACTCACTGGCCAGAAAAGTTTTTTTTGACATTGGTGGCTATAGTGTCAAAGACAAGATCTCGGAACTTGAGAGCTCCATTGGGTTAACTCTTTTAAAACCACACATAAACTATACAAACCACCTTTTTTCCACTATAGATGCGGGGATTGACATACACGGCATTGCCCACGTTACAGGAGGCGGGATTATTGAAAACCTCCCTAGGATATTGCCTGACGGGTGTGCAGCATCGATACAAAAAGGTTCTTGGCCAGTCTTAGATGTGTTTAATGCAATACAATCTATTGGGGGTGTCTCAGAAGATGAAATGTTCAGAGCGTTTAACATGGGTATAGGCATGATTTTCATTATTAACAAGGAAGACGTTAGTGCTGTTTCAAGTGCTCTTAGTGACACATCACCTATCTTTAAAATAGGAGAGATAGTAGCTGGAAATGGAGAGGTTGAAATAGGATAATGTCAACACACTCTAACATCAAGATAGGGATAATCCAATTCCCGGGGTCCAATACGGAGAGAGAGACTTTTATGGCATGTACCCGAGCAGGAATGGAGCCAGTAGAGTTTTTATGGAATAATGACCCAATGGAACTTTCTGAACTTGATGGATATATCATAGTAGGAGGATTCTCCTATGAAGACAGATCAAGGGCTGGTGTCATTGCTGCACTGGACCCTATTATGAAACAGATATCTATTGAGTCAGAAAAGAACAAACCTGTCTTAGGTATTTGCAATGGTGCTCAAATACTAGTAGAAAGTGGACTGGTACCTGGATTCAAAAACAACCAGATAGGCATAGCTCTCACTGATAATAAAAGGGTTAAAGATGGGCAAGTTCTTGGTGTTGGATATTATAATACCTGGGCAAATCTCAAGGTTAATGCTCACCCGAACAGGTGTGCGTTTACCAGGAGCCTTGAAAAAGATCAGATAATAAAAATCCCCCTGGCTCACGGTGAAGGACGATTTACAATGCCTGAGTCTTTGTTGGACAATCTTATAGTGAATGATCAAGCTGTCTATTTATACTGTGATAACGACGGAAACACTCCAAATGAATTCCCTATCAACCCAAATGGGTCGCTGTATAATCTAGCTGCAGTGTGTAATAACAGGGGAAACATTATGGCTATGATGCCCCACCCAGAAAGAACGGAAAATGGCGATCAAATCTTTTCGTCTATGAAAGAATTTATTCAAATGGGTAATCCAATTACCGATCACGATTTAGCTCACAATCAAGAAAGCTATCGCTTAAAAAGTTATTCAGCTGATGAATCCTGCACTGAGTGGTTGGTAAACATGATTATCACAGACAATGAAGCTGTCTCAGTTCAAAATGCTCTTATTCAACTTGGATACGATATTGTCCTAACCCGCCAAACTCATTGGGAGATTGAAACGGCTGGTGAAAAAGAAAATATATTGGGAAAAATCGAAGCATCTGGTGAGCTATATAATTCAAATAAGGAGTTCATTGGTGAGCGTGAAACAAGTGACGGAACCGTATCTATTCTTGTACATCAAAAAGAAGATATGCATGGTAGACTTAAACAAGAGTCGTTAACTGATAGATTTCAGATTGATGGATTGGTTAAAATAAAGCGTGGTGTGGTCTGGAATCTGTCCGCGAAACGCGGTAATATCGACACCATAATTAATGAAATTTTAAAAACAAACATACTATTTAATCCGTTATCTCATGAATGCTATAGAATCAACTGAACACTATAAAGACCGCATTAAAGCGGAAGTATCGAACACGCTAACTAATACATCCCTTAAAGAGGGAATAAAAAAAACTGGAAAAGTCAGAGACCAATACGATCTAGGTGAAAAAATTGCCCTTATAACAACCGATAGACAAAGTGCTTTTGACCGCGTCCTCGCATCAATCCCATTTAAGGGCCAGGTTCTAAACCTTACCAGTGCCTGGTGGTTTGATCAAACGAAAGACATTATAAAAAACCACGTAATTGACATACCAGACCCAAACGTGACCCTGGCAAAAAAGTGTGATGTTTTTCCAATCGAGTTTGTTGTTCGAGGCTACATAACAGGAAGCACAAGCACATCGCTGTGGACCGTATATAATAATGGCGATCGCGAATATTGTGGTAATGAACTCCCTGAAGGATTAATTAAAAATCAGAAGCTTGATCAAAATATGCTTACTCCAACAACAAAAGAAGAAGACCACGACAGGCCAATCTCACCAGCTGATATTGTGAAAGAAGGTTGGATGACAAAAGAGGATTGGGAATACTGCAGTCAAAAAGCTTTAGAGCTTTTTTCTTTTGGACAGAAGAAAGCAGCAGAGAATGGAATGATATTGGTAGACACCAAATATGAAATGGGTCGTGATGCAGATGGGAATATTGTTCTCATCGACGAGATACACACTCCAGACTCTAGCCGATATTGGATCTCTAAAACATACCATGAGCGCATGGATTCTGGGCTTGAGCCTCAGAACATAGACAAGGAATTTTTACGCTTGTGGTTCGTTGATAACTGTGATCCTTATAATGATGAAACCTTGCCGGATGCCCCGGAGGACCTTGTTGCAGAGTTGTCTAGTAGATATATTTATTTATACGAAACCATTACCGGAGGGTTATTCCCCTTCCCTGACACTGGAAAATCAATTAATGATAGAATCAATGAAAACATGGAGAGTTTATCATGAAAGTTGTAATTATAATGGGTTCCACATCAGACGAACCCCATGCAAAAAAAATAACTGATAATCTTGATGGTTATGGAATAGACTGGGAGCAACATGCCGCTTCCGCCCACAAAGAACCACTAAAGGTTTTAGATATACTTAACGCCAACAGGGATAAAGAAAATGTTGTTTATGTTACCATTGCGGGTAGGTCAAATGCCTTATCTGGCTTTGTAGCTGCAAACTCTGAATTTCCAACTCTTGGATGTCCGCCTTTTTCAGACAAAGCTGACATGCTAGTAAATATACACTCTACCCTGCAGATGCCAAGCAATACCCCTGTGCTTACCGTAATAGACCCTGGTAATTGCGCCCTGGCTGCCAAGCGGATACTAGGTGCATAACGCACTTGGCGCCCTTTCTCCTTTAGATGGTCGCTATAGTGATAGCGTTAAAGAACTGAATGCATATTTTTCTGAAGCCGCTCTCATGCGATACAGGATCTATGTTGAGGTTGAGTATCTCATAGCGCTTGGTCATGAAAAGAAAATAAGCGAACTCCGGCCCCTAAGCGAGAGACAACAAAAAAGTTTAAGAAAAGCGTACCAAGAGTTTGATATCAACTCTGCTCAAGTGGTCAAGGATATTGAGTCAGATACAAACCATGACGTCAAAGCAATAGAGTATTACATCCAAAAACATTGCAAGACTTCATTGCATCCTTGGATTCACTTTGCTCTTACATCCGAAGATGTAAACAATCTCTCCTACACTCTAATGTGGAACCACGCACTAAAACAAGTATACATTCCCGTTCTTATTAGTACTCACCGTGAACTAAGGAGAATGGCAAAGAAATATCGAGCAGTTCCCATGCTGTCTTTGACCCACGGGCAGCCCGCGACACCAACTACATTTGGAAAAGAAGTAGGTGTTTTCTATAAAAGGCTAGAAAGGCAAATTTCTCAATTAAAAAAACACACTTTTCTAGGAAAGCTCGGCGGCGCAACAGGAACATGGTCGGCACATACCAGTGCATACCCTAGTGTGAATTGGGTTCGGTTTACTTCAAGGTTTGTAAAATCACTTGGGCTGAAGCCCAACCTAGTAACTACACAGATTGAACCTCATGATAGCATGGCAGAGAGCTTCCATCAGATTGTAAGAACGAATACCATTCTTAAAGACCTTTGTCAGGATTTATGGATGTACGTAAGCAGAGGAATTCTATCTCAAAAAAAAGTAGCTGGTGAGATTGGTTCTTCAACAATGCCTCATAAGATTAACCCAATTCAATTTGAAAATGCAGAGGGAAACTTGGGGGTTTCAAATGCATTACTAAACCACCTAGCTCAAAAACTACCGATATCGAGGATGCAAAGGGATCTTACAGACTCTACTGTTTTAAGAAACCAGGGAATGGCGCTTGGATATTCTTTTCTATCTTTAAAAAACATTTCCAGAGGTCTTTCTAGAATTACAATTAATAAAGATAAAATGGAATATGAACTAAATCTTCATTGGGAGGTTCTTGGCGAAGCTGTTCAAACGATTCTCAGGAAAGAGGGTGAGCTACAAGCCTATGAAAAATTAAAAGATATGACCCGGGGCGAGAAAGTAGATGTAGAATCAATAACAAAGTTTATAAAATCATTAACATTGTCGGATAAACATAAAAAAGCCCTATTAAAGCTAAACCCAGGGTCTTACGTTGGTATGGCATCAAATATTGTTGATCAGTTATAATGTGTGGCATCGTAGGTATTTATAAAACCAGCGACGACGTTTGTAGTGAAATATATGATGGCCTGATCCAGGTACAACATAGGGGACAGGACGCAGCTGGAATTTCAACTTGGGACGGATCCAAGATGCATCTGCAAAAAGAACTAGGTCTTGTAACAGAGGCCTTCAAACAGGAGAGTTCCTACTCTCACCTTGTTGGGAATATTGGAATAGGACATGTTCGATATCCCACAGCTGGATCAGATGATGTTAGTGAGGCTCAGCCTTTCCATACAGCAAATCCAGTGAATATCACTCTTGCCCATAATGGTACGCTAATCAATAGCGAAGAAATTAGAGAAGATCTTGTAAAAACACACTTCTGCCAGTTCAATACAAACTCAGATTCAGAAGTTCTGTTAAACCTATTTGCCTACGAACTACATAAGACAAACTTTAGAAGGCTAACCAATCAACACATCTATAAGGCTTTGAAGGGCGTATTTGAAAAATGTCAGGGAGGTTATGCTGTAACGATGCTTGTAGCGGGAATAGGCCTCGTAGCATTTCGCGACCCAAATGGGATAAGACCTCTTTCCATTGGAAAAAGGAAAGACTCGCTTATGATCGCGTCTGAAAGCAGCGCGATTACCGCATTAGAATTTGAGGTTACATCTAGCGTTGCACCAGGCCAGGCTATTATAATTAATGAAAGCGGCGAATTGTTTAAAAGGTGGATAACCAGAGGTAATGAACATTTGCCTTGCTTGTTCGAGTTTGTATATTTTTCTCGTCCAGATTCAAACATAGACTCTATTTCAGTACACAAAACAAGACTACGAATGGGAGATTTCCTTGGAGCAAAAGTCAAAAATGAATATAGCAATTTAGACGTTGATGTAGTAATCCCCATCCCCGACACAAGCAGAACAGCAGCGATGCAGGTTGCATACAAGCTAGGTGTAAAATACAGAGAGGGTTTTATGAAGAATCGATATATTGGACGAACCTTCATAATGCCAGGGCAAGGTCTCAGAAAGCGTACAGTAAAACAAAAGTTGAACCCAATTGATATTGAGTTCAATAATAAAAACGTTCTCTTGGTAGACGACTCCATTGTCAGGGGTCATACTTCAAAGCGAATTATTCAAATGGTAAAAAATAGTGGGGCAAAAAAGGTGTACTTTGCTTCAGCCTCTCCTCCAATAAGGTTTCAGAATATTTACGGTATTGATATGCCCGCAACCAAAGAACTAATTGCTCACAAACGAACTGTTTCTCAAATAAAGAAGGCAATTGGTGCCGATGAGCTTATATATCAAAATCTTGAAGACTTAAAGATGGCCGCACATATTGGAAATCCAAAGATAAAAGAATTTGAAGATTCAGTTTTTACTGGACAATATAATGTGGGAACAGTAACGAAAGAGTTTTTAAATAGTCTTGAAAAGAGCAGGCTCGATTCGAACAGATAAACCTGCTTTAAATATGAATAAAGAAAAAATATTGGTCGTTGGATCCGGAGCTAGAGAGCATGCAATATGCCGCTCAATTTCTAGATCCAATAAACCACATGAGCTGTTTTGTCTGGGATCAAATAATAATCCCGGAATAATCTCTACCTGTTCAACTTTTCAAATTGGTGATATTAATAATCCTGAAGCAGTACTGTCCTTTGCCAGAAAAATGGAATGTACAACTGCGGTTATTGGCCCTGAAAACCCATTGAGTGAAGGAGTCGCAGATCTTTTAGATAAACACGGTTTAAATGTAATCGGACCCAAAAAGAAACTTGCACAAGTTGAAACATCAAAGTCTTTTACAAGAAACTTGCAAAAAAAGTATAACATCTCTGGTGCTCCCAGATATCAGACCTTTGATTCAATGAACGGAGTAGATGAATTTCTAAATATGCTCGGAGAAAATTTTGTTGTTAAGTATGACGGGCTGGCAGGTGGGAAAGGTGTTAAGGTTTCGGGAGAACATCTACACTCAAAAGAAGAAGCCTTAGATCATTGCCAAGATCTAGTAAACAGTAATAGCCGTTTTGTAATTGAAGAAAAGTTTATTGGAGAAGAGTTCTCCCTTATGAGTTTTTGCGATGGCAAAGGATTAAAACACATGCCGGCTGTCCAAGATCACAAGAGAGCATATGAAGGGGACACCGGTCCTAATACTGGCGGAATGGGCACCTACTCTGACGCAAACCACTCTCTACCATTTCTTAATGAAAATGATATAGCACATGCTAGAATGATAAATGAAAAGACCACAGAAGCATTACAAAAAGAAGTTGGCGAAGGATACAAGGGGATACTCTATGGCGGGTTCATGGCAACTGCCAATGGCGTAAAGCTAATTGAGTATAATGCCAGGTTGGGAGACCCAGAAGCAATGAACGTGTTAACTATCCTTAAAACAGATATCATAGATATTTTTGATTCCATAGGAAGAGGAACTCTTAGTGAATTAAGTATCGATTTTGATAACAAAGCTACTGTATGTAAATATGCAGTGCCCAAAGGGTATCCTGATAAACCGATAAAAGGTAAAAAGATTGATATCACATCTGTTTCGAATAAAGATTCTTTATTTTTTGCATCGGTCGACGTTGAAGGTGACCATCTTATTGAAGCAGGTAGCAGGACCGTTGCGATGGTGGGCATTGCAAACTCCATTTCTCAAGCAGAAAAAATAGCTGAAGAAGAAATATCTAAGGTAGATGGCCCCCTCTTCCACAGGGAGGATATTGGGACTGATGCTTTAATCAGAAAACGCGTTGAACATATGGAATCATTAAGGTGATTAACCTAGGGGTGTTAGGCTCCACAAATGGAACCGATCTTCAGTCAATATTGGATGCAATCGAAACGGGTAAACTAGATGCTAAGGTATCGGTAGTAATATCGAACAGAGAAGACGCATATATTCTGGAGAGAGCGAAAAAACATAATACACCAAATGTTTTCATCAATCACAAAGGAAAGGTTAGAGAGGATTTTGATTCAGAAATGACGAGCACTCTCAAGGAACACAATGTTGATCTAATTCTTTTAATTGGATTCATGAGAATTTTATCTTCAACATTTTGTAAAAACTGGTCTGGTAAAATTTTAAACGTCCACCCTTCCCTCCTTCCGAAGTATGCAGGGGGAATGGATACAAACGTTCATGAAGAAGTCCTAAAGAACAATGACGAAGAAACTGGGTGTACAATTCATCTTGTGACAGATGAGGTGGATGGTGGCCCGATTATTATACAAAAGAAATGTAAAGTTGATTCAAATGATACTATAGACTCTTTGAAGTCTAAGGTCCAGAGCCTGGAGGGTGAAGCTTTCTTGGAGGTTATACCAATGTTTGCAAACAATGGATAAGAAGCACGTTATAGAAAAGGTGAATAATAGTTTTCAGGATACAATGATGTCAGTCCTTGGAATTGAAATAACAGACTTTGGCGATGACTGCATTTCTGGAAAAATGCCAGTTGACACTCGAACAAAACAGCCTTTCGGTCTTTTGCATGGTGGAGCGAGCGCTGCATTTGCTGAGACGCTCGGTAGTATAGGCGCAGGAAAACATGTTGATTTAGAAGAATATTCTGTAGTTGGAGTTGAACTGAACTCCAGTCATCTTAAAGCAGTGAGGGCGGGTTGGGTTTTTGGAAAAGCTACTCCAATAAGAGTTGGTAGAACTATGCAGGTTTGGGATATAGATATAAAAAATCAAGAGGGCGATTTAGTATGCAAAAGTCGTTTAACGCTAGCGGTGATAAAAAGAAATGATAGATAATCCACAATTGAACAAAGAACCTATAAAAATAAACCGCGCTCTAATATCGGTGTTTGACAAAACTGGAGTAGTAGAATTTGCTCAGAAGCTAGAAAAGATTGGTGTAGAAGTTTTATCAACTGGCGGCACAGCAAAAACACTAAAAGACTCTGGAATAAGAGTAAAAGATGTAAGTGACTACACTAGCTTCCCAGAGATAATGGATGGGAGGGTAAAAACTATAAACCCTCTTATTGAGGGCGGTATCCTCGGATTAAGAGATAAGCACGAAGAAGAAGCAACCCAAAATAATATTGACTGGATTGATCTAGTCGTTTGCAATCTTTATCCATTTTCTGAAACTATTTCCAGAAATGATTGCGATCTAAAGATAGCGCTTGAAAATATTGACATTGGTGGTCCAACCATGATTCGATCTGCTGCAAAAAATTTAGGCTGGGCTGCCGTTGTAGTAGATACGGATGACTATTTATCAGTAGCAAGTGAACTAGTAGAAAATCAAGAGATACCATTTCAAACAAGGAAGGTTCTTTCTGCTAAAGCGTTTGGGCACACTGCACAGTATGATACCATCATACATGGTTACCTTGAGGATGAAAAACTATCTGAAGACCTATCGTTAACTTTTAAAAAACATTCTGAGATGCGATACGGAGAAAACCCTCATCAGTCAGCGGCGTCCTATGTGACCCCTGGAAACAAGGAACCAAACATCTTGAACGCGACGATCCATCAGGGGAAGAAATTGTCGTACAATAATATAATGGATGCAGATGGTGCCCTTGCCTGCGTAAGAGAGTTTGAAGAGATGGCCTGCGTGGTGGTGAAGCATGCAAATCCATGCGGTGTTGCTATCGGGAATGATCTTCTAGATGTTTACGAGAGAGCTTTTAATGCAGACTCCTTGTCAGCCTTTGGTGGAATTATCGCATTTAATCGAGGCTGTACAAAGGAAGTTGCCAGTGCCATATCAAAAGTGTTTGTTGAAATTGTACTGGCCCCAAGTTTTGAGCCAGAAGCTCTAGAGATTTTTAAAAAGAAAAAGAATCTTAGAGTCTTAGAGATTGGAGAATTTGGAAAACGAGAGAAAAAAATCGAAGTTAGAAATATTGATGGAGGTATTCTTGTTCAAGATACGGATACAAAGATTTTAACAAAAGATGATCTAACCACGGTAACAAAGAGAGAGCCTTCTGAAAAGGAAATTGAGACTGCTTTATTTACATGGAAAGTGCTCAGACATACAAAGTCGAATGGAATCCTGATTGCAAAAGATGGTACAACCGTAGGCCTTGGCGCAGGACAAGTCAGTAGAGTAGATGCTGTTCACATGGCTCTTAGAAAGGGTGGCGAAAATGTAAAAGGTGGTGTCCTTGCCTCAGACGCTTTTTTCCCATTTAGAGACAGCATTGATACAGTTAAAGACTCAGGAATAAGCACCATAATGCAACCGGGGGGATCAATTCGAGACCAGGAGGTAATTGATGCATGTAACGAGTATGGTTTTTCTATGATCTTTACAGGGACTAGGTGTTTTAAACATTAATCATAAAAGCTGATAAATTTTTTTATAATTATAAAATGATATTGCTAACAGAAACCTAACAGAATTCTACTAAAATAGATGAGAGTTTGTGGAGAAAAGTGAATGAATAAAGAGCTAACAGGCACCATTGTAAAGATCATTGGCGTGGTTGCTGCTCTATATTTATTTCTTGTTGGAATCAATGGAATGTCATCAGCAATAAAGCACATGGGTGCTGGTGTTGCGGAATCAATATTTAGAACTACAAGCAACCCCGTGGTTGCTTTGTTTATAGGAATCTTTTCAACCGTTTTATTTCAAAGCTCATCCACCACAACCTCATTGATTGTAGGGATGGTAAGTAGCGGCGCTTTGTCTTTGGCGGGTGCAGTACCAATGGTTATGGGCGCCAACATCGGAACTACGGTAACCAATACGATAGTATCCATAGGACATATAAACCGGGGTAATGAATTTAAGAGAGCCTTTGCCGCTTCAACGGTTCATGACTTCTTTAACTTGCTTTCTGTGTTAATCTTATTTCCTTTAGAGATGGCTTTTCATGGAATACAGCGATCATCTGAATGGTTTGCAACGCTGCTCTTTGGTAAGATTCATAATATTGATGTATTACAATCAAAGAGCCCAATTAAAATGGCCGTGAAAAGTGGAGCAAAGTTTGTTGAGGGGTTTACCTTTGACAACGACATTCTTTATCTTATCATTAGCGTCCTGATTACATTCATGATGCTGTATGCACTTGTGAAATTATTGAGAAGTCTTGTACTCGAAAAGATAGAGGCGTTTTTTGACCAATACATATTCAAAACTGCATTAAGGGCAGTTGGCTTTGGTGTTTTAATCACAATCATGGTGCAGAGTTCATCGATAACAACATCTCTTGTTGTTCCGCTTGCAGGCGCAGGAGTGTTAAGCCTTCGCCAAATTTTTCCATTTACCTTAGGCGCAAACATTGGTACAACGGTAACAGCTCTCATGGCTTCTTTGACAGGCACCGTTTCCGCATTAATTGCTGCAATAAGTCATTTGCTGTTTAATATTATCGGAATCGTAATTATTTATGGAATACCATTTTTAAGAGAAATTCCTATTTACTGCGCAGAAAAGATTGCTGAAAAGGCAGTGGAAAACAAGCTGGTCCCTATCTTATATCTAGTGAGTATCTTTGTTCTTTTACCATTGTTAATTATATTGGCTAGTACATAGAAAACAATATCATGAAGGGGAAAATATAACATGGCTATGTTTGATAGAGTTATTTCACTGTGGAAATCTGAGGATCTTTTATCTCAAGCGTGGGAAGAATCTTTTGAGATGATGGTTTTATCTAATGAAATGTTTAGCGCTGCAATTAGATACCTGAGACGAGGAGAGAAAATTAAAACATTAAAAAACCTGAAAAAGAGAGACCGGGAGATAAATGAATTCCAAAAAAGTGTGAGGAAAAAAGTAGTAACTCACTTTTCCATATCCCAAAAGGTGGAAGACTTCCCAAGTGGACTTGTATTGTTAAATATTGTTGTGGATGTTGAAAGATTAGGCGATTATACAAAAAATATTTTAGATCTTGCCATACACTACCCTGACCCTCTTGTGTCTGAGGACTGCCTAAAATCATTAAAAGATATTGAAAATGATATTCTATCAAGGTTTACAGACACTCTCACAGCAATAGAACAACAAGATGAAAAACTTGCAAAAAAGCTTCTCAAATCATACAGAAAATCATTTTCCAATATGTCTGACAAAATTGTAAATGATGGAATATCAGGGAAGCAAGAGTATAAGGATCAAAAAGAAGCAGCCTCTGTTACGCTTTACGCAAGGTATCTAAAAAGAGTTGGCGGTCACCTAAAAAACATAACGACCACCATGCTAAATCCTTATGAAGAAATTGGCTATCGACCCTCAAAGTAGTCTCTGATTATTAGGGTTTTAGAGACACCCACATTAACTAAATTAACTTCTTAAAACTTTTGATTAATCAGGGAGCATGTAAAATGGTTTACAATAATTCAATCGCCCGTTTTTCTATGGGGCTACTTGTCTTTATTTTTGTGGAAAATAGTTTTTGTACAGACTACCACTGGTCTGCAAATCTTCGTTACCGTCTTAAGACCGACACATCGAATGACGTTGAAGAAAGTAGCGTTTCATCATTTTCAGAGATGAGATCACGAATTGGTTTTGATGTTTTAGGTGATAATGCAACCGCTCATTTCATCCTCCAAGACTCTAGAATAATTGGAGCACCAGACAATAGAGCTGGTGTAACTGGGAACACTATTGGCTCCACGCTGCATCAAGTTTATTTTACCTACGAAGGGTATAAACGCACCTTCCAAGTTGGAAGGTTTGAGCTAGCGCTTGGCAATCAAAGGATCATCGCAAAGAACAACTGGAACAATACCGGTAGAAGTTTTGAAGGAATACTTGTTAAGAGAAAGACTCAAATTGGTGAACGACTACTATTTACGCTACCCGTAGTTGAGACTTATGATACTGAGCATGATGATAGTAAGGATCATGTATTGAGCGGGATGTATTGGAACATCAACCTCCCTGGAATTGGAGAGGGTTCAAAAGTTGAACCATACATAATGAACTATCAACAAGTTCAGGATAATGGCTCTTATAATATGTTCGGATGCAGAGCAGATTTAAAAAGAAACTCAATACTTTTTGAGGGTGAATTTGCAATGCAATCAAGCCGCCGTATAAAGGCAAATATCCTATCTCTTAATCTTGGATATAAAACTGATCAATTTAATTGGCTAAAGTCCTTGACAGCTGGTCTAGACATTGTTTCCGGAGACGATCCAGGAACAGATGACTTAGAAGGATTTTCCAAGTACTTTGGTGCGCGTCACAAGCACCACGGATATTATGACTACGGCTTACATAAAAAGTATTTCGGGCACACACATGAAGGGCTTCAGGAATTAAACCTCAAAGGAAGATTTAACTTTCTCGCTGATTCTAATCTTTTGGTTGCAGTGCATAATTTTAGCAGCCATGACGGAAAGACAGCATATGGCAACGAGCTAGATCTGATTATCAAAAGGAAAGTCAGCGATGATCTTTCTTCAGAATTTGGGCTTGTCTTTTACGATCCAGACTCAGGAGACGACCTTCTAACATTTATGTATATAATGTTTACAGCTAATTTGTAGATAAAGCAGGTTCCATAACCGTTTTTATGTTTTCCCTAATTCTAAAAACCCCTACAGATTGATTTCCGTGAGAGGCATGTTACTAGAACGCTATGCCCAAATTATCATCTAATAAAAGGACACTAAACTTCACATCAGTTAAAGTTTGAAGGTTAAAGAATTGAAAGTAAAACTTTTTTCAGAAACGGTTGGAACATTCTTCTTACTACTTATTGTTGTGGGTTCCGGAATAATGGGGGAAAACTTAACAAGCAATAAGGCAGTTGTATTGCTTGCAAACAGCACAGCAACCTTTTTAGGATTAACCGTATTGATCTGGACTTTTGCCCCATACTCTGGCTCACACTT
>ENA-OSEY01000693-OSEY01000693.1-marine-metagenome-genome-assembly--contig:-NODE-693-length-23912-cov-4.420222_pt1 | contig 23912 bp, 24 predicted proteins | sample MGYA00248465_ERZ534230 | MGnify/ENA primary metagenome ERZ534230 (study PRJEB26409, sample SAMN06344110) | marine metagenome | isolation source: Sea water from surface | place: Atlantic Ocean:Southern...
CTGCCTCCTCGGTTGCCTGCCGGTTCCTCTCCCCCTCTCGTCTCTTCAAGTACTCCTCCTTCCTCTTGTCGCTGGCCTCGACCTTCTTCAGCAACTCCGGGTCTTTTCGCATCTCGATGAATACCCGTTCCCAGCACTTGGCTGAGTGCCGTTCGAGTCGGCTGCGATGTCTCCTCTCATCATGTCCATGCCTTTCATGCACCCCTCGGTGTCGCCCCCATCTGTCGAGGTCGGGCTTGCGGATCTCTTCGAGGGGCATCGCGCCTAGGCGCGGGAGGATATCGCGATCGAGGATCTCCTGGTCACGCTTCCATGAATCTTTGTGAGGTTTCGAGTACAGCTCCATGTAATCGTCAGCGAGCTGGGTGAAGGTCTTACGAGCTGCCTTCGCGGCGGCGTCTGCTTCTTCTGGAGAACGGCAGCCTGCGGCTCGCTTTTCCCGTGGCCACGGGCATGCCCGGCTGGGAGACCCCCACCGGTCGCTTTGAGGTGCTGGAGAAGATTCCCAATCCGATGTGGGTGCATCCGGTGAGTGGCGAGCGGGTGGAGGAGCAAAGTCCCAACAACCCCTTGGGCAGCCACTGGATCGCTTTCCACCGCGATTGCCTCGGCCGTGATGCCCACGACGGCGAGGCCTGGATCACGATCAAGGGATGCACCACCACGGGGTTCCATGGCACCCCCCACCGCTGGACGGTGGGACGGGCCGTTTCCCATGGCTGCGTGCGGCTTTACAACGAGGATGTGCGTGCCCTGTATCGCCAGGTGTCGCTTGGAACTCAGGTGACGGTTCTTCCCTGACGGAACAGATTCCTAAATTCCCCTTAAAGTCGCCGCGCCAACGCCGATCTGAGACATGCGCATCCTCTTCGCTGCAGCGGAATGCGCCCCGATGATCAAGGTTGGAGGGATGGGCGATGTTGTTGGCTCTCTGCCGCCGGCATTGGCCAAGCTCGGCCACGACGTGCGCCTGATCATGCCGGGCTACGCCAAGCTCTGGAGCCGCCTCAACGTGCCGGCGGAGCCGATCTGGCGGGCACAGACGATGGGCACCGAATTTGCCGTCTATGAAACGAAGCATCCCACCAATGGGATGACGATCTACCTGGTGGGTCATCCGGTGTTCGACCCGGAGCGCATCTACGGCGGCGAGGACGAGGACTGGCGTTTCACCTTCTTCGCCAGTGCTGCTGCCGAATTCTCCTGGAACGTCTGGAAGCCCCAGGTGCTGCATTGCCACGACTGGCACACCGGGATGATCCCGGTGTGGATGCATCAGGACCCGGAAATCAGCACGGTGTTCACCATCCACAACCTCAAGTACCAGGGTCCCTGGCGCTGGAAGCTCGATCGGATGACCTGGTGCCCCTGGTACATGCAGGGGGATCACACCATGGCCGCTGCGCTGCTGTACGCCGACCGCGTCAATGCGGTGTCGCCCACCTACGCCCAGGAGATCCGCACGGCGGAATACGGCGAAAAGCTGGAGGGTCTGCTCAACTTCGTCTCGGGCAAGCTGCGCGGCATCCTCAACGGCATTGATCTGGATGCCTGGGATCCAGCCACCGATCGCTCCCTGCCGGCGAACTTCAGCGCCGACGACCTCTCCGGTAAGGCGGTCTGCAAAAAAGTGCTCCAGGAGCGGATGGGGCTGGAGGTGCGGAAGGACGCCTTTGTGCTCGGCATGGTCAGTCGCCTTGTCGACCAGAAGGGAGTCGATCTGCTGCTGCAGGTGGCTGATCGCCTGCTGGCCTACACCGACACCCAGATCGTTGTGCTGGGAACCGGGGATCGGGGGCTGGAATCCGGGCTTTGGCAGCTCGCATCCCGTCACCCGGGCAAGTGCGCCGTCTTCCTCACCTACGACGATGACCTGTCGCGGTTGATCTACGGCGGCAGCGATGCCTTCCTGATGCCCAGCCGGTTTGAGCCCTGTGGCATCAGCCAGCTCTACGCCATGCGCTACGGCTCAGTGCCCGTGGTTCGCAAGGTGGGTGGTCTCGTTGACACGGTTCCGCCCCACATCCCCGCTGCCGACAGCGGCACAGGCTTCTGCTTCGATCGCTTTGAACCGGTCGACTTCTACACAGCCCTGGTGCGGGCCTGGGAGGCCTTCCGCCACCGGGACAGCTGGGCCGAGCTGCAGAAACGCGGCATGAATCAGGACTACAGCTGGGATCGTTCCGCGGTCGATTACGACCTCATGTACAAGGACGTTTGCGGCATCAAGGAACCCACCCCGGATGCTGCCCTGGTGGAACAGTTCTCTCAGGGTCAGGCTGCTGATCCCTCCCGTTCCGAGGGGCAGACTGAAGAGACCAGGGTTCCTGCTGAGGTGACCTCCGCCGGCCGGAATCCCCTGAACCGTCTCTTCGGTCGTCGATCCAGTTGAGTTTGAGCGAGCCCGCCCGATCCGACTCTCCCCCTGAGGCTCAATCTGAGCCCCAGGACGTAGAGCCATCGGGCAATCTCCCGGCTCCCTACGTCAGTCCCTGGCAGGAGTTCGGCCGCAACCTGCAGGCGATGGCCGCCGATCTTCGGCTCAGGGGCCAGGAACTCTGGCGTCGGAACCGGGAGGGTGAGCTTTCGGTTCCAGGCTTCTGGCCCCGGGATCTGGCCCCCAGCTTCTGGCCAATGCTGCTGGTGTTGCTGCTTCTGCTGCCGCTGGCTGGGGTCCGCTTCTGGCAGGACCATGCCCGCCCCGCCCCGCGTCCGGAGCCGGCTGAGCTGCAGCGGACCTCTCCCCTTGAGCTCCCCGTGCAGGAGCTGATTCCGGCACCACAGCGCAAGGCGGAGGAGCCATCACCCGTGCCGGAAGCGATAAATGCGCAGCCGGCCGTAGAGCCATTTCAGCCATCGGAGCCGGAGCAGCCCCTCCAACCCCAACTCAGTTTCGATCCTCTCTTCGAGCTGTTTCAGGACACGTCCGTTCCCGAAGGTCTGCTCCGTTCGGCCAAGCCCCTACCGGAGCAGGACCGCCTGCTGTTGGAATTGTCTGTTGGCGTATGGCAGCAGTTGCCGACTGATCAGCGCCAGACCCTCGCCTCCAGTTGGCTTCAGTCGGCGTTCGAGCTGGATTACGCCAGTCTTCAGTTGGTCAATGAACAGGGCGATCTGCTGGGGCGGTCAGCTCGGGTTGGGGGCGGCATGATCCTGTTTGACCTCGGGTTGGTGGGATGACCCTGACGCTGCGTCAGCTGCTTGATGCCTGGGGAACTCCGCAGGGCGGCAGCTTTGAACCCGATGCCCTTGTGGGACGGGTCTGCACCGACAGCCGAAAGCTCCAGCCGGGTGATTTTTTTGTCCCCCTGGTGGGCGAGCGCTTCGATGGTCATCAATTTCTCGCCCAACTGCCTGAACACAAGGTCCAGGCTGCTGTTGTGAGCCGCAGCTGGACTGAACCGTTGCCTTCGGGCCTGTTGCATTGGCGGGTGGACGACACACTGCTGGCCTATCAACAGCTGGCCTTGCTGCACCGCCGTGCCCTCGGCAAGCCTCTGGTGGCGGTGACGGGCTCAGCCGGCAAAACCACAACCCGGGAGTTGATTCGAGCGACATTGGCTCCGCTGGGAGCGATTCAGGCCAGCGAAGGCAACAACAACAACGACGTTGGGGTTCCCCTCACCGTTCTGGGTGCCACCGCAGCTGATGCGGCCCTCGTGATTGAGATGGGCATGCGGGGGCCTGGGGAGATCGAGCGCCTCTCCCGCTGCACCGAGCCGGATCTTGCGGTGATCACCAACATCGGAACGGCTCACATCGGTCGTCTCGGCAACCGCGAGGCGATTGCAGCGGCCAAATGTGAAATCACGGCTGGGCTGCATCCGCAGGGGACCGTGGTGATTCCCGCCGGTGATCCCCTTCTGGAGTCGGCCTTGTCGGCGGTCTGGTCCGGCCGCGTGCTGCGCGTGCGCCTGGCTGACGATCCCGAGGTCGAATCCGATTTGGTTGGAGACATCAACGGCGACCAGTTGCTGATCGATGCGGATCGTCTCCCGCTTCAGCTGGAGGGGCGCCACAACGCCCGCAACCTGCTCTTGGCCGTTGCGGTTGCTGACCAGTTGGGCGTGTCCCGCAGGGCATTGCAAGCCATGCAGGTGACGGTGCCGGGAGGACGCAACCGCCGACTTCAGCAGGGTGGTTTGACACTCCTCGATGAGACCTACAACGCCTCGCCTGAGGCGGTGTTGGCGGCTCTTGAGCTGCTGGCGGCGCAACCGGGGCGACGTTTTGCTGTGCTGGGCACCATGCTGGAACTTGGGGACCGCAGCCTGGAGCTGCATCAAGAGGTTGCCGCCCGCGCCGTACAGCTCGGCCTTGACGGTCTGGTGCTGGTGGATAGCGGTGCGGAGGGCAAGGCGATGGCTGAAGTGGCGGCATCCCTGCCCCATCTGCAGTTGGTCTCGAATCCGGAAGACGCCGCAGCGCCCCTGGCAGCCTGGCTGAACTCTGGTGATGTTCTGCTGCTCAAGGCCAGCCGCGGTGTTGCTCTGGAACGGTTGATTCCGCTGTTGCCACGCCTTTAAAAAGGCTGGATTAAGCCTTTCGTTCCGCCCAGCCGTCCTTGGTCATCTGGCGGGCACGGCCAATCGCCAGGGCGCCATCCGCCACATCCTTGGTGATCGTTGACCCGGCACCGATGGTGGCGCGTTCACCGACGTTGATGGGGGCTACCAGCACGGAATTGGCACCGGTTTTGCTGTTGCTGCCGATCACGGTGCGGTGCTTGTTCACCCCGTCGTAGTTGGCGGTGATCGTTCCGGCTCCCACGTTGACCTTCTCCCCGAGTTGGGCGTCGCCGATGTAGCTGAGGTGGTTCACCTTGGTGCCAGCCCCCAGCTGGCTTTTCTTGACCTCCACAAAGTTGCCGATGCGGCAACCATCGCCGACATCGGCGGCCGGCCGCAGGTGAGCAAAGGGCCCGATGGCAACGTCGTTGCCGACCTTGGCCTCTCGCACCACGGAGTGCACAACACTGACGTTGGTTCCAACCGACGCGTCCTCGATCAGGCTGCCGGGGCCGATCCGGGAGTTGTCGCCGATCACGCAGCGGCCGCGGAAGTGGGTTTGCGGCTCGATCACCACATCGCGGCCGAAGCTGCAGCCTTCACTGAGGGTGCAGCTTTCGGGATCAATGAAGGTGACCCCTTCATCCATCCAGTGGTGGCGCAGCCGTTGCTGCAGCAGGGCTTCGCACTGGGCCAGTTGCCGCCGGTTGTTGATGCCGTTCACCTCATCGGCATCGGCCACCTCCAGGTGCATGGCCTTCGGCAGCATCGCCACCGTGTCGGTGAGATAGAGCTCCCCCTGATCGTTGTCGGTGCTGAGCTTCGGCAGAACGTTGGCCAGGGCTGTCCAGTTGAAGCAGTAGATCCCGGCGTTGGTGAGGTTGTTGCTGCGTTGCTCGTCCGTGCAATCGCGATGCTCAATGATGCTGCTCACCTGGCCATCGGCATCGGCGAACACACGCCCGTAACCGGTGGGATCTTCGAGCCGTGCCGTGAGCAGGGTGACATCGGCACCACTGGCCCGGTGCTGTTCCACCAATGCTTCGACCGTTTCACTTCGCAGCAGCGGCACATCGCCGTTGAGCACGAGCAGTTCCCCTTCAAAGCCCTGCAGCGATGGGATCAGCTGTTGCACCGCATGGCCCGTGCCGTTCTGGGGCTGCTGCAGAACAAATTCCAGGCCTCCGAGCGGTGCCAGCTGCTGCTCCACCCGTTCGGCTTGATGCCCAACGATCAGCAGCCGCCGTTCCGGTTTCAGGTTGCCGGCACTGGCGAGCACCCGTTCCACCAGGGTGGCTCCCGCCAGGGGTTGGAGCACTTTCGGGAGTGCGCTCTTCATGCGGGTGCCTTTTCCAGCGGCCAGAACGGCTACGGCGAGCATGCGGAGCGAGGGGAAGACGGGCGGAATCTACCGGGCTCAGGACGGACTGTCCCTGCGCCAGCGCCTTTGCCAGGCATTGGTGGGTTCGTAACCGCAATGCTCCTGTTCAAGGCGGCGGCGCTCAAGGATGCCCTCAGCCGTGGCATTGCTCTGGGGATCGCGAAACGGCACGGCCGCTCGCGTCTGCAGGTGTTCCCACTCCATCGCCGAGAGGGGGCGCCAACCGGGGCCGTTTGGAGGACAACCAGAGTCTGCGGGGGTGGCCAACGTGCCGCTGCTCCACCCCACCCGTTCGCCCGGGGCCGGCAGCAGTGAAAACAGGCTCAAGCCCGCCCGCTTCAGGCTGGCCCTCACTGCGGCCGAACGGCTGTAGGTCAGCAACCGTCCCTGTGGCGCCAAGCGATGGGCCAGTGCTCCCAGGAATTCCTCGCTCCACAGTTCTGGGCAGCGCTGAGGGGAAAAGGCGTCCAACAGCACCAGATCAAAGCGAACGGACTCAGGTATCTGCTTGAGCATCGATCGGGCATCGCCCCAGAGCTGGATCCCTCGGCTGTTGTTCTCCTGCCGGCTGTTGTTCTCCTGCCAGCCGTCGTGGTCGCGGATGGCAACAAGCTTCGCCAGCACAGGGGCTGACCAGAGGGATTGGAAGCTCGCCTGCTCCAAGGCTTGTTCCAGTGGGCGGCGGTCCAGCTCAAGCCCCCACCAATGCAGCTTCGGCCCAGCCGTCGGCAAGGCCTCCAGCACAGCGGCCGTGTTGTAGCCGAGCCCCAGGCACACATCCAGGATCCTTAGCTCAGAGCCGCTGCTGAAGCGCTGCAGCTCCGCGGGTTGAACGAACTTGGCCTGGGCTTCATTCAGGGCTCCCGCCGAGTTGTGAAAGGCCTCTCCGAAGTGATCGCTGTGCAGGCTGAAGCTGCCATCCGCCGTCGGATAGACGCGGAGCGCACCGAGCTCAGCAGCGGAGCCGTTCAAGTTCGTCCCAGAACGAGGGATACGACACGGCTGCGGCTTCGCTTCTCGCCAGGCTGGAGTTGCCGTCGGCGAGCATGGCTGCCACGCCAAGGCTCATCGCCACCCGGTGATCGGTTTCGCTGTCCAGCACGGCTCCCTTGAGCGGTCGACCGCCGCGGATGGTCATGCCATCTTCATGTTCGTCAATGTCGGCCCCCATGGCCTTGAGCTGACGCGCCATCACCGCCAGCCGATCGGTTTCCTTCACCCGCAGTTCAGACGCTCCACTGATCCGGCTTTCGCCCTCGCAGAAACAGGCGGCGACGCTGAGGATCGGCACCTCATCCACAAGGCGGGGCATGATCTCCTCGCCAAAGTTGAAGGGTTTCAACGGGCCGTGGGTCACCCGCAGATCGCCCACCGGTTCGCCCGCCACATCGCGGGGGTTGAGAACCTCAATTAGGGCACCCATCTGCTCCAACACCTTCAGGATCCCGGTGCGGGTCGGGTTCAGCCCCACGTTTTCAATGGTGAGATCGGCGCCTGGGATCAGGGCTCCAGCCACAAGCCAGAAGGCTGCCGAGCTGATGTCGCCGGGGACCACCACGTTCTGGCCCTGCAGGGTGGCACCGGGACGCACGCTGATGTGTCGTCCCATTTCGCCGCCCACGCTCAGGTCGGCGCCGAAGGCCTTCAGCATCCGTTCGCTGTGATCGCGGGACTGGGCCGGTTCGATCACCGTGGTGGGGCTCTCGGCCGTGAGCGCAGCCAGCAGCAGTGCCGATTTCACCTGAGCACTGGCCACGGGCGTGCCGATCACCGTTCCTTTCAGCTGGCGCCCCTGCACCGCCAGCGGCGCCAGGTTGCCCCCATCACGGCCACGCACATCCGCACCCATCGAGGCCAACGGTTGGCCCACCCGACGCATCGGGCGGCGGCGCAGGGAGGCATCGCCATCCAGCACAAAATGGCGACCGTCGCGGCCCGCCAGCAGGCCCAGCATCAGTCGCATCGTCGTGCCGGAGTTGCCGCAGTCGAGCACTTCTGCGGGTTCCTGCAATCCGTCCAGTCCAACTCCTTCCACGGTGACGATGCCGCCATCGGCGATCGGGCTGATGCTGACGCCCATGGCCCGCAGGCAAGCGGCTGTGCTCAGGGGGTCTTCAGCCGGTAGCAGCCCGTCAATCGTTGTTGTTCCCTGCGCGATGGCGCCAAACAGCAGTGATCGGTGCGAGATCGATTTATCGCCCGGGACCTTCACGCGTCCTTGAAGGCTGCCTCCGGCCTTGAGCTCACGGGGGTCGTCGGATTGGCCTGTGCCGCTCAAGGTTGTTTCGTCGTTGGGCTGATCCTATTGGCCGGTCTTCAGGCCCTGAATCAGGCGATCGAGGGCATAGCCGAACAGGCTGGGGTCGGGGTCGTCGTTGCCGAGGTCCTCCAGACCCAGTTCGGCCCAGCGGTCGCTGACCCGTTGTTCCAGATCCGCCGGACGGCTGAGGGGTTCACCCCATTCGTGATTTTTCTCGGGTCCCATTTTGGTGGTGGCATCAATGGCCAGTCGTCCCCCGAGGCCCAACTGCTCGCTGGCGAAGTCCAGGCTGTCGAAGGGGGTGTTTTCCAGGGTGAACAGGTCGCGCTGGGGATCCACCTGGGCGGCGATGGCCCAGACCACCTGACGCGGGTCGCGCACGTTGATGTGACTGTCCACCACCACAACAAACTTGGTGTACGTGAATTGCGGCAGGGCACTCCAGAAGGCCATGGCAGCACGTTTGGCCTGCCCTGGATAGGCCTTGTCGATCGAGATCACCGCCAGCTTGTAGCTGAGCGCTTCCATCGGCAGGAAGAAGTCGGTGATCTCTGGAATCTGCTGCCGCAGGATCGGCGTGTAGATCCGGTTCAGTGCGATGGCCAGCATCGCTTCCTCCTTGGGCGGACGGCCGCTGAAGGTGGTGAGAAACACCGGGTCCCGCCGTTGGGTCATGCAGTGGAAGCGCACCAGAGGTGAGTCCTCCACACCGCCGTAGAAGCCCATGTGATCTCCGAAGGGGCCATCCGGCAGCACTTCCCCTGGGGTGATCGTTCCCTCCAGCACCACTTCGCTGTGGCTGGGCACCTGCAGGTCGATGGTTTTGCAGGGGGCCAGACGAACCCCTTCTCCGGCATAGATCCCTGCAAACAGCCACTCGCTGAGTTGCACCGGGATCGGTGTGGCGGCGGCCATCACCAGCAGCGGGTGCACGCCGATGGCCACCGCCACCTCCAGTTTCTTGCCCATGGCGGCGGCTTTGCGCAGGTGGCGGGCACCGCCGCGCACGCTCAACCAGTGCACGGTCATCGTGTTCACCGACTGCCTCTGAAGCCGGTAGACGCCCACGTTGGGGACACCGGTTTCGGGGTCTTTGGTGATCACCAGTCCAAGCGTGATCACGCCACCGGCATCACCGGGCCAGGGCCGGATCAGCGGGATGTTGTTGAGATCGACCTCATCACCACGGAACACCTGCTGCCGGCAGGGGGGTGTGAGGTCTCGGTCGGGCTTGGCCTTGACCAGGTCCCAGAAGACCCGGGCGAATTGTTTGGTTTCGTTCAGCCCCTTGGGGGGGCGCGGTTGCTGCAGCAGGGCCAGGCGTGACCCCAGCTCCTCCAGCTGCTCGGCCCGTTCGAGACCCATGCTCCACACCACCCGTTCGACGGTGCCGAGGGTGTTGACAGCCACCGGCATCGACGAGCCGATCACGTTCTCGAACAGCAGGGCGGGCCCTCCTTGGCTCAGCACCCGGTCGGCAATGGCTGCCAGCTCAAGGTCGGGGTCCACTGGTGCCGTGATCCGTCGCAGCTGGCCGCGGTCCTCAAGCAACTTGAGGAAGCCCCGCAGATCTCGGGTGGCCGGACCGGATTGGAACAGGGCCATGGGATGACGGTCTCGGCGCAAGCGGTCTCGGTACTGTGTCGCACGCCGGTGTTCAGCGTGGCCATGCAGATCTCCTACTTCCATGTGCCGGCAGAGATGCCGCAGGACCTCCGCCCCGATGCGGCGGTGGTGATTGACGTGCTGCGGGCCACCACCACCATTGCCTGGGCGCTGCACAACGGCGCTGAGGCGGTGCAAGCCTTCGCCCGCCTCGACGACCTGCGCGCTGCGGCAGCGGCTTGGCCTGCCGATTCGCGTCTGCTGCTTGGTGAGCGCGGGGGTCAGATGCTCGAAGGGTTTGACCTCGGTAATTCACCCGTTGCCGTGACGCCGGAGCAGGTGGCTGGTAAGCGCCTGTTCATGAGCACCACCAATGGCACCCGCGCTCTCGATCGTGTCCGCGAGGTTCCCCTGCTGCTAACGGCGGCGTTGCCGAACCGTGAAGCCGTGGCCCAGCGCTTGCTGGCCAAGCAACCCAGCCACGTGGCGATTGTCGGCAGCGGTTGGGAGGGGGCCTACTCCCTCGAGGATTCCCTGGCCGCTGGTGCCTTGGGGCATCGCTTGCTGGAGCTGGATCCCACCGAGAGCAGCGCCGCCAATGACGAACTCACCGCGGCCGTCTCACTCTGGCGTCAGTGGCAATCCGATCCTGAAGCCTGTCTGCGCACGGCGACCCACGGTCAGCGCTTGATTCGCCTTGGCGATCACGACGCTGATTTCCGCTGCTGTGCCGGGCTTGATCAGCTGAGTGTCGTTCCGACACAGGTCGAGCCCGGGGTGCTTCGGGCGGCCTGACCCTTATTAAAGTCCGCACATCCGATCAGTGCATGTGAGCGACTTCCTGGCGGCTGCTGTCCAGCTGACGAGCGGTCAGGATGCAGAGCTCAACTTCAATGCGGCTGAAGAGCAGATTGACCTGGCTGCCCGCCGTGGTGCCGAGCTGATCGGCCTGCCGGAGAATTTCGCCTTCATGGGTGAGGATACCCGCCGCTTGGAGTTGGCCCCGACCCTGGCGGAGCAGACCAGTCGCTTCCTGGTGACCATGGCGCGTCGCTATCAGGTGGCGCTGCTCGGCGGGGGCTTTCCCGTGCCGGTGGGTGATGGATCGCGAACTCTGAACCGCGCTGAGCTCGTCGACCGTGACGGCATGCTCCTGGGCCGTTACGACAAAATTCACCTGTTTGATGTCGACTTGCCGGACGGCAACACCTATCGCGAGTCGGCAACGGTGAACCCAGGTAGGGATTTGCCTCCGGTGGTTGAGATTCCCGGTCTCTGCAAGGTGGGACTGTCCATTTGCTACGACGTGCGGTTTCCTGAGCTCTATCGCCATCTCGTCGGTGCCGGCGCAGACCTGTTGATGATTCCTGCGGCATTCACGGCCTTCACCGGAAAAGACCACTGGCAGGTGCTTCTGCAGGCCAGGGCCATTGAGAACACGGCCTATGTGCTGGCTCCGGCCCAGACCGGTGTGCATCACGGTCGTCGGCAAAGCCATGGCCACGCCCTGGTGATTGATCCCTGGGGCACGGTCCTTGCTGATGCAGGTGTGCAGGCTGGAGCTGCCATTGCTCCGGTCAACACAAGTCACCTCGGCCATGTTCGGGGTCAGATGCCGAGCCTTCGGCACCGCCAACCCGCTCTGTTCTGAGCGCCATGGTTCCGGCGTCGTCTCGACGGCTGGCCTGGCTTCTGGCCGCGGCCCTGCAGTGCACTGCCTTCACCCAGGCATTGCCTGCCCGAGCCGCCAGTGCCTTGGCCGCCTGGGCTTTCACCGAGCAGGGGGTCCTCAAGCTGCGCACCAGCCGGAATGCTCGTTTGGAGGCGTTCTTTCAGGCCGCCAGCGATGGCCGCGGCACCAGGGTCTGGATTGATATCCCTGGTGAGCTGAGGTTCCCGCGTCGCCTGGCCGGACGGGGTGCAGTCCGTGAGATCCGGTTGGGCAAACCCCGTGCCGGTGCCACCCGTCTGGTGGTGGAATTCCGCCCTGATGTGGATCTCAACCCCAACGATCTGCGCCTGCGTGGAACCGCTCCGGATCGCTGGGAACTGGTGTTTACCGGCCTGCCCACCCGCGGCTTGGATGATTTCGGTGAAGGCGATCTCACCGGTCGTGCCACGGCCTGGCTCCCACCCGGTGGATTCCGTCCTACCCGTACGCCGGTGGATCCTTCCGGATTGCCAACGGTGGTCCGCAACCGCTACCGCATCGTCATCGACCCCGGTCATGGAGGCCCTGATCCTGGGGCTATCGGCATTCGCGGTCTGCGAGAGACCGACGTGGTTCTGGATGTGTCGCTGCAGGTGGCTGATCTGCTTCGGGCCAGGGGCGTGGACGTGCGCTTGACCCGCACGCGGGAGGTGGATGTGGACCTGCCGCCGCGGGTGTCCCTGGCAAATCGCAGCGGGGCCACTGCTTTCGTGAGCATCCATGCCAATGCCCTGAGCATGAGCCGTCCGGATGTGAACGGGATCGAGACGTTCTTCTTCTCGGACCCCCGTTCTGGACGCCTGGCGTCCTATCTGCAGCAGCAGATGATGGATGTGTCCCCCGGAACACCGAATCGCGGCGTTAGACGCGGCCGCTTCTTCGTGATCCGGCGCAGCACCATGCCTTCGGCTCTGGTGGAGATGGGATTTGTCACCGGGGCGATTGACGCGCCGCGGCTGGCCAACGCTGACCATCGCCGCCGCCTGGCCTTGGCCCTGGCGGCCGGCATCCTCAACTATCTGAAGCAGGAGGTGCGATGACGCCTCAACTGCTCGGGTTCTTCGACAGCGGCCTGGGCGGATTGACGGTTCTGCGCAGGGTGCTCGAACGCCATGGATCGGTGCCCTGCGTCTACCTCGGTGACACAGCCCGGGTTCCCTATGGCAACCGTCAACCGGATGACATCCGGCGCATCGCCGCTGAAGTGGTGGGTTGGTTGCGCGACCAAAAGGTCTCCACGGTGGTGATGGCCTGCAACACCACCAATGCCCTGGCAAGGGATGTGGCCGAGGGGCAGGCCGGGGCCCCGGTGATCGGTCTGATCGGCGCCGCCGCCGCGATGGTGGAAACACGCCGTGTTGGAGTGCTGGCCACACCAGCCACTGTTGCCTCTTCGGCCTACCGAGCCAGTATCGAAGCGCTTCACCCAGGGTCGATGGTGATCGAGCAGGCCTGTCCTGCCTTTGTTCCCCTGATCGAATCCGGGGACATGAACAGCGACGACCTTCGCCGTGCGGCCCAGGCCTATCTCGAACCCTTGCTGGCGGCTTCCGTGGAGTCGATCGTGCTGGGTTGCACCCATTACCCCTTGCTGGTTCCCCTGTTGCGTCAGCTTCTGCCGGAGTCCGTCCAGATCATTGACCCGGCCATTGGGGTGGCCCGTCAACTGGATGCTGTTTTGAGGTCACCGGGGCCGATTTCGGCGGTCCCACGTCCGTTTTCCCTGGAGAGTTGCCGCTTCTGCGTCACCGCTGACCCCGATGGCTTCGCGATGCGTGCCACCCCTTGGCTGGGCCAGCGGCCTGACGTCAGCCTTCAGCTGCTGCAGGACTGAGCGTGGGACCACTAGGATCGCGGCGCCGAGGGGAGTCATGAGCACCGTTACCGAGCTACTCCAACCGGTAGAGACAGATCTTGAAACCCTGCTCGGAGACCTGCGCAGCCTGATTGGCGCTGGTCACCCCATTCTTCAGGCTGCTGCGGAACATCTGTTCAGTGCCGGCGGCAAGCGTTTGCGTCCCGGCATTGTTCTGCTGCTGTCGCGGGCCCTCTCAGAGCAAGGAGAGCTCTCGCCCCGCCATCGCCGCCTGGCCGAGATCACGGAAATGATCCACACGGCCTCGCTCGTTCACGACGATGTGGTGGACGAGGCTTCCACGCGGCGTGGTGTGGACACGGTCCACAGCCGTTTTGACGCTCGCGTTGCCGTTCTCGCCGGTGACTTTCTCTTTGCCCAGGCCAGCTGGCACCTCGCCAACCTCGATGACCTCGACGTGGTGAAGCTGCTCAGCCGCGTGATCATGGATCTCGCGGATGGGGAGGTCAAGCAGGGTCTCTACCGCTTCGACACGGCCCAAACCTTTGAGACTTACCTCGAAAAGAGCTATTGCAAGACGGCATCCCTGATTGCCAACAGCTGCCGTGCTGCAGGTGTGCTCAGCGGTTGCGCGCCGACCCAGCTCGACAGCCTCTACCAATTCGGCCGCCAGCTGGGTCTGGCCTTCCAGGTGGTTGACGACATCCTCGATTTCACCGGAAACGACCAGCAGCTCGGCAAGCCCGCAGCCAGTGATCTCGCCAGCGGCTACCTCACCGCGCCCACCTTCTATGCCCTTGAGGAGCACCCATCGCTGCAGCCGTTGATCGATCGCCAGTTCTCCGAGCCCGGTGATCTGGACAAGGCGCTGGAGATGGTGCGGGCCTCCAAGGCGATTGAACGCACCCGTGAGCTTGCGGAAACCTTTGCTCGCGAATCCCGTGAATCAATCGCCTGGCTGCCGGAATCTGCGGCGCAACGCGCCTTGATGGAACTGCCGGAATTCGTCCTCAGCCGTCTTTACTGAGCCAAAACCTCAAGACAACAGCCTCAACACAACAGCCAGGCTGTTGATGGAACAGGGGTTGGTGTTCAGGTTGGCTTGGTCTGATCCCTTGGGGCTCACCAGCCAGACCTGACAGCCGGCGCCATGGGCTGATTGGCAGCCGGCCTGGGAATCCTCCAGGGCCCAGCAGTGGTTGGGGTGAAGGCCCAAGCGTTGGGCGGCAAGCCGGAAGGGTGCAGGGTCGGGTTTGCCCGCATCAAGGTCGGGATCGTCGCCGTAGACCCGTTCCTGGATCTGCTCAAGCCAGGGATGGGGGGCTGCTTTGAATTCAACCGCTTCGCGGCTGCTGCTGGTGACCAGCGCCATGGGGATGTTCCGGTTGTGGCAATGCGTCACCAGCTCTTGGGCGGCAGGCATCGGGGCAGCATCCGAAAGCAGGGCACGAACGATCGGCTGTTGCACCGCCAACAGGGCATCCGTGCCCACCGGTTCCGCCAGCCATGCATTCACCTGGGCCGCACAGTCGAGTCGGCGACGGCCCTTCAGCTGCATCAACTGAGCCTCGCTCAGCTGGGTGCCGAAGTGGGCCGCGGCTTCGCTCCAGCCACGGCCATGCAGCGGCTCGGTGTCGAGCAAGAGTCCATCCAGATCGAACAGGCAAGCGGCAGGTGGCAGTTTCATCCCGGAACGGCGATGCCCAGCTCAATCCTTTCGCATCGACTGCATCATCGTCCGACGGATTGATAAGGGAGCTGGATCAAGCGGGGTCCTGCTCCTTACCCTTCGAGGAGAAGCACTGCGCAGTCTGCTGTGACCGACGCCAACACCACCATCGAAAGCGTGCTGCAGGAGCAGCGGGTGTTCGAGCCGCCAGCAGACACCGCCGCCAAAGCCCGCATCGGCAGCCTCGAGGCTTACAGGGCCATGGCCGATGCCGCCAAAGCCGATCCTGATGCGTTCTGGGGTGAGGCCGCCCGGCGAGAACTGCATTGGTTCGAGCCCTTCCACACCGTGCTGGATTGGTCGAACCCCCCGTTCGCGCGCTGGTTTGAGGGCGGCACCACCAACCTCTCCTACAACTGCTTGGACCGTCATCTCGATAGGCCAACGGCACAGAAAACAGCGTTGATCTGGGAAGGCGAGCCGGGGGATGTGCGCCGGTTCACATACCAGGAACTGCATGCTGAGGTGTGCAAAGCCGCCAATGGCCTCAAAGCCATGGGCATTGGCAAGGGTGACCTTGTGGCGCTCTACATGCCGATGGTGCCGGAGGCGGCGATCGCCATGCTCGCTTGTGCTCGCATCGGTGCTCCCCATTCAGTGGTGTTCGGTGGCTTTTCCGCAGAAGCACTGAGGGACCGTCTCAACGACGGCGAAGTGAAAGCGGTGATCACCGCTGATGGTGGCTTCCGCAAGGACAAGCCTGTGTCACTCAAGCCCGCGGTGGATGCGGCGCTGGCCAATGGCGCCTGCCCCTCGGTGACGGGCGTGCTTGTGGTGCAGCGCACCAAGCAGGACGTGGAGATGGTTTCTGGTCGCGACCAGTGGTGGCACGACTTGGTGGAGGGTCAGAGTGCCGACTGCCCCGCTGAGCCGATGGCCAGCGAGGACCGCCTGTTCGTGCTTTACACCTCCGGTTCCACCGGCAAGCCCAAGGGCGTGGTGCACACCACTGCCGGCTACAACCTTTGGGCCCACCTCACCTTCCAGTGGATCTTTGATATTCGGGATGAGGATGTCTTCTGGTGTACGGCTGATGTGGGTTGGATCACCGGCCACAGCTACATCGTCTACGGCCCCTTATCGAACGGTGCCACGACCGTGATGTACGAGGGTGCACCGCGCCCGTCCAAGCCCGGTGCCTTCTGGGAATTGATTCAGAAGCACGGGATCACGATCTTCTACACGGCTCCCACCGCCATCCGGGCGTTCATGAAGAGCGGCCGCTCCGTGCCGGATCAGTTCGACATGAGCAGCCTTCGCCTGCTGGGCACCGTTGGCGAACCGATCAATCCGGAGGCCTGGATGTGGTATCGCGACGTGATTGGAGGCAACCGCTGCCCGATCGTCGACACCTGGTGGCAGACCGAAACCGGCGGGGTGATGATCAGCCCCCTGCCGGGGGCAACGCCCACCAAACCAGGCTCCGCCACCCTGCCCCTGCCCGGCATTCAGGCCGACATCATCGATGCGGAAGGCAACAGCTGTGGTGCCGATGAAGGCGGGTATCTGGCGGTGCGTGCCCCCTGGCCCGGAATGATGCGCACCGTGCATGGCAACCCCCAACGCTTCCGCGAGAGCTATTGGGAGCACATCCGGCCTGCCGATGGGTCCTACCTCTATTTCGCGGGGGATGGTGCCCGGCGGGATGCCGATGGCTACTTCTGGGTGATGGGCCGCGTCGATGACGTGATCAACGTCTCGGGCCACCGTCTCGGCACGATGGAAATCGAATCAGCCCTCGTCAGCCACCCCGCGGTGGCGGAGGCGGCCGTCGTGGGTCGACCCGACGACCTCAAGGGCGAAGGCATCGTGGCCTTCGTCACCCTGGAGGCGGGCCGCGAGGGCGATGACGCCCTGGTGAAGGAGTTGCGAGCCCACGTGGGAACGGAAATCGGTCCGATCGCCCGGCCGGACGAGATCCGTTGCAGTGATGCTCTGCCCAAAACCCGCAGCGGCAAGATCATGCGTCGGATCCTGCGGGCCCTTGCGGCGGGTCAGGAGGTGAGTGGCGACACCAGCACCCTGGAGGATCGCTCCGTTCTGGACCGCCTCAGGGCCTGATCGCCTTGCCAATGGTTCGGCTCAGCTGACGGATGACCGCCACCCGCTTGGGGTCATCCGCCCAGTCTCCGAGGAAGCTGCGCCGCAGCCCGGCACTGGCCGGCGTGAGGTGATCGCCAGGCAGCTCCAGGGTTGAGCTGGCGTCCGAGGGACGTTCTCGCAGGGCCTGGATCAGATCGCCGCTTTGATCCAGTTCATCGCGCCCGAAGCGCACCACCAGATTCCGCTCCTGTTGGTAGTGGCGGCTGATCAAGCGAAGCGTTTCAGCTGGACTGGGGCTGAACTCGGTTTCCACCCCGAGCCGTGGTGCCAGTTCACCCAGCAGGGGAATCGAGCGATCGGCGTTGAAGTTGTTGAAGCTCAGGGCCACCAGGGCCCTGCTGCCGCGACCCCCATCGGGGGCCAGCAAATGAAGCTTGCAACCCAGGCTGTGGCCAAGCCGCAGCGGAGCTGCAAGGGCCCCGCAGCGCTCTTCAAGTTGCCGACGCGCCGAGCGAAAGGCACTCCAGGCATCGCGGGCCTGGCGTTGATGATCGAACCCAGGCACGTAGGCCCAGGCATGCACGGCCAAACCGTCCGCCCGCAGGTCTTCCAGCAACCTGCGGTAGCTGATCTGGGGGGTGGCCGCCAGATAGCTGCCGCCGATGAATTCGATCAATCCCGTGGGTTCGGCCGGCCGCAGTTGCCAGATCGCACCCAGCTGACGCCAGTTGGCCATGCTCAACCGCGCAGCTGATTCAGCACCTGCTGTGCTTCACGCACGTGGGCCGGGCCATCCAGGAGGTTGCTGAAGGTGTGACGGATCATCCCCTCGCCGTCAACGATGTAAGTGACGCGACCGGGCAGCAGGCCAAGGGCTTTGGGGACACCCATCTCGCGGCGCAGGGCGTTGTTGCGGTCGCAGAGCAGAGGAAACGTGAGGTTGTGGCGGGTGGCGAAACGGCGGTGGCTGACGGCGTCATCACCGCTGATGCCCCAAACCTCTGCATCGAGGGCAGCAAAGCTCTCTGCGTTGTCGCGGAAGCTGCAGGCTTCAGCTGTGCAGCCGGGGGTGTCGTCCTTGGGATAAAAGAAGAGCACCAGCCAGCGGCCCTTCACCGAAGCGGGAGTGCGAAGGTCACCGTTCTGATCCTCCAGGCTGAAGGAGGGGAGCCGGTCGCCGATCCCGAGGGCCATCACATTGAAATGAAGAGGTTGAACCCTAGGCAGCAGGCACCTTGCCCGGGGCGGGAGAATCAGGGGCGGGAGGAGTCACTGCGCCATGCCTGAACAGCTCGATTTGCTTGCGGGATTTTCAAGGCCTCAGGCGGAGCCCCAAACAGCGGCAACGCCGTTGCCTGCTCCGCCAGCTGTTGAACCCGAGGCCAAGGCTGATCAGCACGAGGATGCGCCAAAGGCCTCCCCCACCACCCTTCTGATCATTGACACCGAGACCTCCGGTTTGGATCCGCAGCAGGATCAATGCCTTGAGCTGGGCTGCATTTTGTTTGATGTGCCGAGTCGTTCGGTGCTGGCCCAGCAATCGTTTCTCCTCCCGGTGGACTCCAACGCAGCAGAACCGATCAACCGGATCCCCGCCGCCGTCACCCGCCGCCCCCAGCCCTGGCGGGAGGCGTTGGTGTGGTTTGAGCATCTGCTGGACGCTGCTGATCTGCTGGTGGCCCACAACGCGGCCTTCGATCGCCAGTGGTTCGGTCTGGGTGTGGTGCCGGCCACCGCAACACCGTGGCTCTGCACCATGGACGACATCCGCTGGCCAGCGGAGCGTCAGTTGCGTTTGCGGCCGTCGGTGCGGGACCTTGCCCTGGCCTACGGCGTCCCGGTCTGGGCGGCCCACCGCGCCCTCAGCGATTGCATCTACATCGCGGAGGTTTTCGCCCGCTGTGACGACTTGGAGCATTTGTTGGAGCGGGGCCTGGAACCCCGCCAGTTGATGCGTGCCCGGGTGTCGTTCGATGAACGCCATCTGGCGAAAGCAGCGGGGTTCCGTTGGAACGATCCGATCAAGGGGGCCTGGACCCGGCGTTTGAGTGCCCGAGAGGTGGCGGAGCTGGAGTTTCCGGTCGCGCCTGTTGAGCTCGAAGCCGATCGCCTCAGTGCCTGAGCCTGCGCATTTGCTTCAGCACTCCGAAGCGTCTGGGTGATTTTGCAGAGAGTGCTGCTGAACGCAGCAGGCTGAAGCCATGACGGCTTTTCTGCATCCCCATCAACGCCCCATCCGCTCCCGCCTGCGTCAATGGCAGCAGGTGCGCACCTGGGCGCGTTTGATTCGTGAAGCCGAAGCGCTCTGGCATGTGGATGTGCGTGCCATCCGACGCATGGGGGCTGATGAACTCAGCCAGTTGATTGAGGAGGTTCCCACTCCCCACCGCAAACGGGTGAACCGCTGGTTGCGCTGTTACTCGGTGGCAACCCGGCTCACGGTCGCATCCACCGTCGTGCCCACCGCCTGAGCCTGGATCAACGACGCGGGAGGATGGAGCAAATCACTTAAACGGTTTTGGCACATCGTTCCCTGGCTGCTTCAAGCCTGAGCGTTCTCGCTGTTGGCCTTGCCGCCTGTGGCGGCAGTTCCAGTGTGTCCAGCCTCAATGCGGCGGGGGCCTCCTTCCCCGCCAAGGTGTACCAGAGCTGGTTCGCTGATCTCGCCGGCTCCGGCGGAATCAAGGTGAATTACCAGGCGGTGGGGTCCGGGTCCGGCCGCAAAGCCTTCATTGATGGCACGGTGGACTTCGCCGCTTCAGACGACCCGATCAAGGAGGCTGACCGCAAGCAGGTGAGCCAAGGGGTGGTTCAGATCCCGATGGTGGGGGGAACGATCGCCTTCGGATACAACAAGCCTGGCTGCGAGCTTCAACTCACCCAGCAACAGGCTGTGGAGGTGGCCACCGGCGCCATCAGCGATTGGAAGGATCTCGGCTGCGAAGCGGGCACGATCACCTGGGTGCATCGCTCGGATGGCTCCGGCACCACCAAGGCCTTCACCAACTCGCTGCAGACCTTTTCACCGGATTGGACCCTCGGCAGCGGTAAATCGGTGAAGTGGCCGGTGGGCGTGGGTGCCAAGGGCAACTCGGGCGTTGCCGGGGTGATCGACAACCGGGTCGGCGCGATCGGCTACGTGAATCAGTCGTACATCAAGGGGAATGTGCAGGCTGCTGCGTTGCAGAACAAATCTGGGGAATTCCTCAAGCCCTCCGTGGAGGCTGGTGCCAAAGCCCTGAACGGCATTGAGCTTGATCAGTACCTGGCGGGCAGCAACCCCAACCCCTCCGCTGCTGGTGCCTACCCCATCGCAACACTCACCTGGGTGTTGGCCTACGCCGAGGGCAATGGCGACAAAGCTGAAGCTGTAAGGAAGGTCTTCAACTACATGCTGGACGACGCCACTCAGGAGGGTGCTGCGGCCCTGGGCTTTGTGCCTCTCCGGGGCAACATCCTCGAAAAATCCCGCAGTGCGGTGGCAGGGATTCAGCCTTGAACCCGAACCCTTGATTGGGTGAACGTCATGCCCCGGTTTGGATGGCCAAACCGGGGTTTTTTGATGGTTTAAACAGGGTTTTATGGTTCCTTAACCATCGTTAATGGGCGCATAACGACAGGTGGTTTGAGTCCCGATTAGGTCTTGGTTGCTACAGCCTCTTTCCTCTTTCGGTTGTCGTGATGCGCATTGCACAAAAGGCCCTTCTCGCCTCGTCCCTGCTTGTCCTCGGGGCAGGCATGTCAGCTTCTGCAGCTCCCAAGCTGAACGGCGCTGGCGCCTCCTTCCCGGCCAAGATCTACCAGCGTTGGTTCGCCGACCTGGCCAAGGCTGGCGGCCCTCAGGTCAACTACCAGGCCGTGGGTTCCGGTTCCGGCCGTAAAGCCTTCATCGACCAGACCGTGAACTTCGGTGCATCGGATGATCCGATGAAGAAGAAGGACATGGCCAAGGTCACCCGTGGTGTGGTTCAGATCCCGATGGTGGGTGGCACCATCGCCTTCGGCTACAACAAGCCCGGTTGCAACCTGAAGCTCACCCAGGAGAAGGCCGTCAAGGTCGCCATGGGCATGATCAAGGATTGGAAGGAGCTCGGTTGCAAGCCCGGCACCCTCACCTGGGTGCACCGTTCCGATGGCTCTGGCACCACCAAGGCCTTCACCAACTCCATGCAGGCCTTCTCCACGACCTGGACCCTCGGCACCGGTAAATCCGTGAAGTGGCCCGCTGGCGTGGGCGCCAAGGGCAACTCCGGTGTGGCTGGCCTGATCCAGAACCGTGAAGGCGCGATCGGTTACGTGAACCAGTCGTACATCAAGGGCAAGGTGGTTGCCGCCGCTCTCCAGAACAAGTCCGGTGAGTTTCTCAAGCCTTCTGTGGCTGCAGGTGCCAAGGCCCTCAATGGCATCAGCCTGGACAAGGACCTGGCTGGCAAGAACCCCAACCCCACCGCCAAGGGTGCTTATCCCATCGCCACCCTCACCTGGGTTCTGGCGTACAAAACCGGTAACGGTGACAAAGCCAAGGTGGTGCAGGACGCTTTCAATTACATGCTGAGCGACGCTGCTCAGAACAAAGCTCCGTCCCTGGGCTTCGTTCCCCTCAAGGGCGATATTCTGGCTAAGTCCAAGGCCGCTGTGAACAAGATCGGCAAGTGATCTTGGTTTGAACTGGTTTTAAAACCAATCATCTCAGGGCCCCTCGCTCGGGGCCCTTTTTTTGTGCGCTGAATGATTCGAATTGCGATCAGTGTTAGAGCCTTCTTAACCGAATCTCTCCCAGCTCTTTGTTGGGAATCGATGTTGTCCTCAATACAGTTTTCCTGGATTCACGGGATTCCAAATGCTTGCCACTCCGTCGGCTGATCTGAGTTCAACAGCTCTTGGTTTCAAGGCGTTTCTTGAAAACAGCTACGACAATCGCAATGTTGTTCATGTCACCTCGGGAAGTTTTGTTCCTCTGCTGAAGAACAGCGTTTGGTTTGTGGTGCGCGGCATGGTGAAGCTGGGGGCGCTGTCGGTGCATGGCGATGAGCTGGTGCTGGGCCTGGTGGGCCCCAACGAACCCTTCGGTGCTGCATTCACCAATGTGGAGGCCTATGAGGCTGTAGCGCTCACCGATTGCGATCTGCTCTGCTGCAATCTGGCGGAGCTGGAGCAGTCTCCTCAGTTGGCGCTTGGTTTGGCCAAGGCCATGGCCGCCCGCTACCGCCAGGCGGAGTCGCTCCTGGCCCTGCTGGGGCTGCGTCGTGTTGAAGAACGGGTTCGGGGCTTTTTGGAGCTGCTCGCCAAGGACTTTGGCGAACCCTGTGAGGCCGGGTTGCGGCTCAACCTTCGCCTGACCCATCAGGAGATCGCCAGTGCCCTCAGCACCACACGGGTGACCGTGACCCGCGTGTTGGGGCAGTTGCGGGATGAAGGCTGGCTTCAGATTGATGCCTCCAGGCATCTGGTGGTGACCGGCACCGGCCGCCGCTGAAGGCACAAAAAAAGAGCCGGCGAAACCGCCGGCTCAAACCCTGAAGTGTTGATGTTCAGGTGGGGAAATAAGACGGTTAAATCGGAGCGGCGGGATTTGAACCCACGACCCCCACTACCCCAAAGTGGTGCGCTACCAAGCTGCGCCACGCCCCGTCAGAATTAAGTTATCACAGTGCATCCCGGCGCCTGAGTCGCCTGAGCAACCGAGTGGTGAGCTGGTCTCTCGTTGCAGATCCGTAGTGGTACATGCGCAGTTCTGAAGCGGCCTGGCGAAGCTCAGCCAGGGTCATCGCCGCCAGACGAAGCTCGGGCAGGGTGCGCCAGGCTCTCGAGCGCATCGGGAGTGAGGCAGGGCCTTTGGCCTGGCCCAGATTCAGGGTTCCATCCGCCAGCCATTCGGGGATGAGCACCACCAGAACGGCGATCAAGCCATAGAGCTCCACCAGCCCCCTCGGCAGGGGATGCAGTTGTCGCTGTTCGGATGGATCAGGCCGTTCACTCACTGCAGAACGGAGGGGTCCTTCTCCATCCACGATCGCACCAAGAAGAGGTGTGCCAGTTGGCGGGTGGTCAGATTGCCAATGGTGTTGTTTTGGATGGAGGCGTGTCCCGCCAAAGCATCGGAGCCTGCTGCTTTCGGTTGTGGGACACACTGCCGAGGATCAGGCCCAGCACAAGGATCAAGGTGAGGGCGATGGCCAGGATCACCTGCCGATCACTCCAGGGCTCGGGCATGACATGGTTCGGGGTCTTCCCCATCCTGGCCGAATCAGCCCAGCGCGATTGGGCTGTTGTCGGATCGAAGCACGCAGTGGCTGATGGACCAGTCGTATTTGTCCCACACCTGCTTGGGGAGTTTGTAGTTCGATCCTTCGAATTCCTCGAGCAGCGTTTGGGTCGGCATGGCGGAGCAATAGGGGCGGCTACCTGGTTTGGCCAGGTACTGCTGGTGGTAGTCCTCGGCGAAATAAAAGGTTTGGTCCGCCAGGATTTCGGTGGTGATGGCTCCGTAGCCCCTGGCCGAAAGAGCGGCCTGATAAGCGTCTCGGCTGGCCAGGGCCAGTTGCAGATGCTCCGGATTGAACGTGTAGATGGCCGATCGGTATTGGCTGCCGGTGTCGTTGCCCTGCCGGTTGCCCTGGGTGGGGTCGTGGCACTCCCAGAACAGTTTCAGCAGGTCGCTGAAGTCGAGAGCGGGCCGGCTCCACACCACACGCACCACTTCGGTGTGTCCCGTTCTGCCGGAGCAGACCTGGTTGTAGGTCGGTTGCTCGGTCTGGCCGCCCGCGTAGCCCACGGCGGTGCTCACCACCCCTGGGAGTCGCCAAAATCCTTTTTCAGCGCCCCAGAAGCACCCACAGGCAAAGATTGCTTCCTCCTG
>ENA-OSEY01000694-OSEY01000694.1-marine-metagenome-genome-assembly--contig:-NODE-694-length-23900-cov-4.106410_pt1 | contig 23900 bp, 22 predicted proteins | sample MGYA00248465_ERZ534230 | MGnify/ENA primary metagenome ERZ534230 (study PRJEB26409, sample SAMN06344110) | marine metagenome | isolation source: Sea water from surface | place: Atlantic Ocean:Southern...
AAAAAAAATCATGGTCTAAAACATGATTGGTATAAAAACCTTCCAAATATTTATGCTCCCTCAGGTAGAATTCTTTTACCTGAAGAAATTGCGTCATTAGCGACTTATTGGCTTTCAGATGAGAGTGGTCCTGTCAGTGGACAGGTAATTGATCTTGAACAATATCCGATGATTGGAAGAAATATCTCTAAGGACCCACTAAATTTAACTTAGAAATGTTTTGCAGTTAAACTTTTAATATGCCAAAATTAGCTGTTTTTCCAAAAGCATATATGAAAGCCTTGTGTAAGGACGGGTCCATGAAAATTTCAGAATGGATTTCACTAACCTCAAAGCTTGATATTCAGGGATTAGAATGGTATGCAGGCTTTTTAGAAATGAGGGATAAAAAAAGATGGAAAGATTTCAAAAAAATGGTTGAAGATATTGGAAAAGAAATTCCAATGATGTGCTGTTCTCCAGATTTCACCCACCCTGATCAAAAATTTAGGGAGAAAGAAATCTTAAAGCAAAAACAATGGATAGATATGACGAATATTCTTGGAGGTAGCTACTGTAGGGTTTTATCTGGACAAAAGAGACCTGGATTATCTTTATCAGACGGACTTCATTATGCATCACAATGTATTGCTGACTGTTTATCATATGCTGAAGAAAGAGGAATTACACTTGTTCTAGAGAATCACTATAAAGATGATTTTTGGAAATATCCAGAATTTGCTCAAAAAAAAGATGTTTTTAAATCTTTAGTAGAAAGTATTAATCATCCAAGTTTTGGTGTAAACTTTGATCCAAGTAATGCTTTTTTAGCAGGAGAAGAACCGCTTGATCTTCTGTATTCCATATCTGATAGGGTTGTAACCATGCATGCAAGTGATAGATATCTAAAATCGGGCACAATAGATGATTTAAAAAAAATTGATAGTGGTAAAATTGGCTACGCGAATATACTTAGTCATGGTGAGGTTGGTAAAGGGATGAATGATTATGATCTTATTTTTAAAGAACTTAAAAGAGTAGGATTTGATAATTGGATAAGCATAGAGGATGGGGTAGATGGTTTTGATCAGCTTGAACGTAGTGTAAAGTTTGTTAACGAGAAAATTAGTGAATATTGGACTTAGAGTAATATAAACTCTATATAGATATAAATTTTTATAAGTATGAGATATGAAGTGATTTCAAAATATCACTGTAGTCTTGGAGAAAGTCCTTACTGGCATCAAAGCAGTAAAAGTTTTTTTTGGGTTGATATAAATAAAGGGATTCTTTATAGCTACAAAATATCTTCTAAAAAAATAAAACGATATCAATTCAACCACAAATTATCTTTAGTGACAGAAGCTCACGATGGTAAACTTATTTTAGCATTAGATTTAAGAATTGCAAGTTTTGATCTATTTTCTGAAAAAATTGAGTGGATTACAGAATTAAAAAATGAAAAATTAGTGGATAGATTTAATGATGGTAAATGTGATTTAAATGGGAATTTATGGATAGGAACTATTAATAATGAGTTAAAATCTAGGGCAGGATCACTTTATTGTATTTCAAGTGATCTCAAATTTAAAAAGAAATTAACTAACATTAGTGTATCGAATGGTATAGCATGGACAAGTAATTATAGAAAAATGTACTTCATAGATAGTCCAACTCAGGAAGTTAAAGCTTATAATTTTAATCAAAAAAAGAATCAAATTGAGTTTCAAAAAGTTGTGATCAAAGTACCTCTCGAATTAGGAACTCCTGATGGAATGTCAATAGATAAGAATGGAAATCTTTGGATTGCACATTACGGTGGGTATGGAATATACTGCTGGAGTCCAAAAACTGGTGAGATAATCGATAGAATTAAACTCCCAGCAAGAGATACAACATCATGTTGTTTTGGAGGAGAAAATCTTAATTATTTGTTGGTTACTTCTGCAACACAAAGTTTGTCAAAAAAGAATTTAATTGAATCTCCCCATAGTGGACATACTTTCCTAATAAAGCTTGACGTTGAGGGAACATTACCGAATAAATTCGTTTATATTTAGTACAAAGTTTATTTGAAATCATTTATGTCTATCAATTCCTTGTGCACAAAAAAAATATCTCACACCTTTTTTGTTTTATTTATCTATTTGACATCATTATGTTACTCTCAGGAAAAATCTGCATTCAATTCTGATGAAATAAATAGCCTTATTTCATACGTACAAAACAAAGATAATTTTAATTATACTCTTGTAGACAGTGTCTTATACGATGGTGCTACATTGTATAGAATAAAAATGAACTCAGGTAAGTGGTTAAATAAAAATATAGTTAATGAAACTGATTGGTGGCATTGGGTTGATATTGTAATTCCTGATACAATTACAACCTCAACTTCACTACTTTTTATAGGCTTGGGTACAAAATATGATAATCAAATATTTTTGGATAGTTTAAGCATCAATAAAGCAATAAAAACAAATTCAGTGGTTAGTTATGTGAGTAATATCCCATATCAACCTTTAGTTTTTAATACTTCTGATGATATCAATCGCTATGAAGACAATTTGATTGCTTATGGCTGGAATCAATTTTTAAAAGGTGGAGCAAAAAAAGAGGATAAAGAATGGTTGGCACGTTTTCCAATGACAAGAGCGGTTGTTAGAGCCATGGATGTAATTGAGGAATACACTTTAAAGTTTAAAAAGCCGGTAAAAGAATTTTTTATAACAGGAGCTTCAAAAAGAGGCTGGACAACTTGGACTACTGCTGCTGTTGATAAAAGAGTTATCGGAATGGCACCAATAGTTATCGATATGCTTAAAATAGTACCCTCTTTTGAACATCATTATAGAGTTTATGGAGATTGGTCGCCTGCTGTCGAAGATTATGTTGAGTTCAATATTATGGATTGGATGTTTACAGATGAGTTCAAGACACTTCTAAATTACATTGAGCCTTACCAATTTAGACACTTATTCACAATGCCAAAATTGGTTATTAATGGGACAATTGACGAATTCTTTGTTACAGACTCATGGAAATTTTACTGGAATGAGATACCAGAAAAAAAATATCTTCAGTATGTTCCAAATGGCAATCATGAATTAGATGGAACTTATCAGACACAAAATGTTTTTTCATTTTACAATTACATAATAAATAAAAAAGATTTTCCACGAATTTTATGGAAAATTGAAAATGACATCTTTAATGTAAATGTTGAAAAAGATATTCCTTATGAAATAAATTTATGGAAGACAAATAATCCGAAGTCAAGAGACTTTAGGATTTGGGAAGTTGGGAAATCATGGGTTAAAACAAAAATAAGCCGAAATAAAAGTGGATCTTACAGCATAAAGGCACCTTTTGAGAAGGAGGGTTTTACTGCTTCTCTTGTTGAAATAGTTTTTTACCCTGAAACTGATAAACAATTGGTCTTCACAACGGGAACACTTATTTTACCTGAGAAGTATTTGCATTCACCATTTAAACCAAGTCTTGATTGATTAAGTAGTTATTATAGAGTAGTTTACTATAATTTTAAATTTTTTAAATGAAGTCTGATGTCAGAAGAGGAAGATCCAGCAAATATTTCATAATTACCTTTTTCAATTACCCATTCATTTTTTTCATCATCCCAATATGAAAGGTCTGAGATTGGTAAACTGAAATAAACCTTGGCCTTTTCTCCACTTTTTAAAAGTTTTGTTTTAGAGAAATCTTTAAGTTCCTTTATTGGTCTATCGATAGAGCTGTTTGATTTCGAAAAATATATTTGAACAACTTCTTTACCTGAAATATTACCCGAGTTTTTTATGTCAAGTGATATATTGATTGTATCGTTTACATTTTTTGCAACAATATTGGAGTAATCGAAATTTGTATATGATAGTCCATATCCAAAAGGATAAGATGTATTAATACCTTCCTTTTCAAAATGTCTGTAGCCAACATATAAGCCTTCTTCATAAATTGTGAAATCTTTATTTTTTGTTTGCTCTGATAGAGGTTTCTCCTTTTTATTAAACATGAGTGTCATGTCAGATGAAGCACCATCAGTTGGAAAGTTTTTTGTAGACCGATGATCATTTAGTGCTATAGGAAATGTCATAGGAAGTTTACCACTAGGGTTTACTTTTCCATTAAGAATGTCAACAATAGAATTTCCAGATTCCTGGCCTGCCTGCCATGCGAGTAAAATTGCATCTGGTAAATCTTTCCAGCTATGAGTTTCTATGACACCACCAATATTGAGAACTACAACAACTTTTTTATTTTTAGAATGGAATACTTTACATGTTTTTTCTATTAATTTTTTCTCTTTTTTGCTTAATAAAAAATCATTTTTTTCAACTCTGTCCTTCCCTTCGCCACTATTTCTTCCTATTGTCAATATAGCTAAATCTGAATTTTCTGCCATGGTATTTAAATCATTATCTGTGTAATTTATTTGTGATAGTAATTTTGGGTCCATCATTAACATCAAATTTTCAATAATTCCTACTGGTTTTTTCACAGGATTTTTTTTAAAATAATCTTCATATAAATCTGTAGATGTTTTATTTAGTTTAAAATTTGATTTTATTAGTGCTTCATCAAGATTGACAGTATAAGCCTCATCAACATCACCTGAACCAATTCCCCCTGATATAATATTAAATGAGGTTACTCCCATTAGTGAAATAATATCATTTTCTTTTAATGGTAGTATCCCATCATTTTTTAATAAAATCATTCCCTCAGAGGCTTTTTCTCTCACAATTTCTGCATGATATTTTAAATCTGGAGAATTATCATTTTTACTATTATTCATTTTATTTGACCTAAGAATCAATTTTAATATTCTACTAGCAGCTATATTAAGGTCATTTTCACTTAATTTTTGGTTTTCAAGTCCCTTTTCGAGATCCTCTAATACTTTACTTGTTCCGGGTTCGATAAGATCATTTCCTGCCTTAATCGACTCCACAGTATCACCACCCCCAAACCAATCTGTCATTACAGTTCCTCTAAAACCCCATTCGTCCCTTAAAACACTTGTCAAAAGTCTTTTATTTACCGTTACATATTTCCCATTCAATTTGTTATAAGATGACATAATAGCCCAGGGTTGGGATTTTTTAACCATTATTTCAAATCCTTTCAAATAAATTTCCCTGAGGGTTCTTTCATCTACTAGAGCATTGTTTTTCATCCGGTCAGTTTCTTGATTATTCACAACAAAATGTTTAGGGCAAGCACCCACATTATTTTTCTGAATTCCATTAACTATACCAGCAGCAATATTACCTGATAAAACCGGGTCCTCTGAAAAGTATTCAAAATTCCTTCCACAAAGTGGGTTTCTATGTAAATTCATTCCAGGAGCAAGAATTATGTCAACTCCATAACTTTTTGCCTCGCTACCCATTGCGTTACCAATTTCAAAAGCTAAATTTTTATCCCAAGTTGATGCTACTAAAGAGCCTACGGGAAATGCAGTACTGTATAATTTTTTATCAAAATTTTTTCTTTCCGATGAAATTCTCAAGCCTGCTGGACCGTCAGCTAAGTAAAGATTATTAAGGCCTAATCTTTTGTTACCAAAAATTTCACCTGCAGCACCTGGAACACCATTTGAGTTAAAACCTAGCATCGAACCTATCCCAGTTCCTTTTAAAATAGCAATTTTTTCTTCATTTGTCATTTTGTTTAGTAGATCAGAAACTCTTTCTTCTAGACTTTTTGAATTATCCTCATATGTGTCAAGAAGATTATTATTGTTATAGTCATCAAAAGTTAAACCCTTATCGTTTGTAATACTTTTTACTTTTATTTCTTCATAATTATTTTTATCAAAATCAAAAAGGAAAGATTTTATATAAAGATATCCACCAAGACCTAAAGCAGATATAATTACAATTACACCAGTTAATGTAATTAGAAGAATTTTGATAATTTTTTTCATTTGTTATGCAATGTTCTATATTGTTTGCAAAATATAAATAATAGTTAATTTTGAACAAGTACATTCTATTTAATATATTTTTATTCGTATGGATAAATTTTTTGAATGCACAATCAAATTATGAGTTTGATGGACAGGTCTTAGGACAAACGAATATTGGATTTGGTAAAGAAGGCACAAAATTTTTAGGAACAAGATATATCCCTGAATTTACATTTGACAAAGAAATTGATAGTCTTAGTTCATTTGCTATTGAAACATCATTTAATTTAAGTCTGTCAAAAACAAATATACCAGGCCATTCTTCAGATGCAAATTCTAATCTTTCTCCTTACAGAATTTGGTTAAGATATCTGAAAAAAAACTGGGAGTTAAGACTAGGATTACAAAAAATTGATTTTGGTTCAGCACAACTTCTTCGTCCAATTCAGTGGTTTAATCAAATTGACCCAAGAGATCCGCTAGGTTTGACCAATGGAGTTTATGGTTTACTGATAAGACATTATTTCAAAAATAATTCTAATTTATGGTTGTGGGGTCTTTATGGAAATGAGAAACAGAGAGGCTTAGACGCTTTGACAACTTTAAATGATTCACCTGAATTTGGTGGAAGATTTCAAACTTTTATTCCAAAAGGAGAAGCTGCACTATCATATCATTACAGAGAGGCTGAAGCTAACAACATTCCATTTTTTGAAAATTATTCAAGTCCTGAACATAGAATTGGCTTTGATTCGAAAATCGATATTGGATTTGGAATGTGGACAGAATTAACCTATGTGCATAGAACAAAAAATATAGGTATACTAACTAATCAATTATTGTTAAATTTTGGAGTAGATTACACATTTAGAATTGGAAATGGTTTAACAGTATCTAAAGAATATTTATTTTCAGATTCTACAGATAGTATGATCAATGAATCGTTAAGAAGAGGATTTAGTGCGTTGAGTTTCAATTACCCTTTAGGACTTTCATCATCGTTAAGTGGTCTTATCTATCAACAATGGAATAACAATACTCAAACCTTAATGTTAAATTACCAACAACAGTTTAATAGTTTATCAGGATATATTATATTGTATTATAACCCGAAAACCGTTGAAGGTATTCAACAAAATGATATCTTCCAAAGTTTTTCTGGGCCTGGTATACAATTATTAATAGTTTTTAATCATTAGAATGAGCAAACCAATTATACAACTAAAAAATACTTCAAAGAGTTATCCCATTGCAGGAAAAGAATTTATGGCTCTCAAAAAATTAGACTTATCAATACAAGAAGCTGAATTTACTGGAATTGTTGGTCCAAGTGGATCAGGTAAAACAACTCTATTAAATATTATAGGTTCGCTTGACAAACCCTCAACCGGTGATGCTTCTGTTTTAGGAAAAGAAATTAAATCTTTGAGTCATAAAGAAGCTGCTAGCCTTAGAAATTTTAATATTGGTTTTATTTTTCAGGTATTTAATTTATTACCAGTTTATACAGTGTTCGAAAATGTAGAATTTGCACTTCTGCTTCAAAAAAAATCTGCGCTTGAAAGAAAAAAAGCTGTCATGAAAGCTTTAGAGTGGGTTGGACTTGAAGATCAAGCAGATAAAAGGCCAGATAAACTTTCTGGAGGAGAAAGTCAAAGAGTTGCAATAGCAAGGGCTATGGTTAAAACTCCTAAAATTGTACTTGCAGATGAACCCACAGCAAATCTTGACTCAGAAAATGCACATGGAATTTTAAAAACAATGAAAAAATTAAATAAAGATTTGGGCACTACTTTTCTTTTTTCTACTCATGACGAAAAGGTAATGGGTTATTTAGATAGAATCATTCATTTAAGGGATGGCAGAATCGAAAAAGATAAAAAATTGAATTAATGAAATTAGAGTTTAAACTTGCATTTAAGAATTTATTTGGCGCAAAACTGAGGACTTTATTAAATGTTTTTGTTCTTTCATTTTCCTTTGTAATTATAATCTTTCTTAATTCAATAATGGATGGGTGGGATCAACAAGCCCAGAAAGACAGTGTTGAATGGGAATTCGGAGAAGGACACCTGTTACATAATGATTACGACCCTTTAGATTCATATACTATTTTAGATGGTCATGGTGAAATACCAAAAAGGCGTATTGGCATGACACCAGTTTTAGAGCGTCAAGCTTCAGTTTATCCTCAAAGGAGAATGATTAGTATAGTTTTAAAAGGAATTCCGTCAGATCAAAAAATCCTGAAATTACCTACTAAAAAATTAAATCAAAATAAAGATGAGTTTCCAGTTATAATTGGAAAAAGATTTGCTGAGTCTGCGAAGTTGATAAAAGGAGATAGAGTACAAATAAGATGGAGAGATAAAAACGGTACTTACGACGCTAATACAATCATTATCGAAGAAATATTTGACTCTAATGTTCCTAATATTGACAATGGTAAAATTTGGATTGATATAGAGAAACTTTGGAAAATGACTGGTTTAGAAAATCAAGCGACTTATTTTATTTTAGACCAAGATTTTAGAAAAGGTCCATTTGATTCATGGACTTATAGATCAAAAACGACTCTATTAAAAAACATCAAAGATCTTATTGATCAGAAAAAGGCAAGCCAGTCTGTAATATTTGGACTTTTATTAGCAATCGCGTTGCTCGCAATTTTTGACACACAAATTTTATCAATTTTTAGAAGGCAAAAAGAAATTGGCACTTACATTGCTCTTGGAATGACTCGTCTTCGTGTTGTTCGTCTTTTCACAATTGAAGGAAGTGTATACAGTATAATGGCTTTAATTTTTGGGAGTATTTATGGCATACCCTTTTTTATATATATGTCTAAAGCTGGTTTTCCTATTCCGCCTGCTGATCAAAAACTAGGCATTGCTATAGCCGATGTTATCTATCCAGTTTATGGTCTCAAATTAATTTTACTAACAATTCTTACAGTAATTATATCCGCCACGGTTGTTAGCTATCTTCCTGCAAGAAAAATTGCAAAATTAAATCCAGTACTTGCACTTAAGGGTAAAAAACAATGATAAAATTTATTTTCAAGGGTATTTTAAGGGATAAAAGTAAAAGTGTAATCCCACTTGCTGTAATATCTGTGGGTGTAATGGTTACAGTTATAATGTCTGGCTTTCTTAATGGTGTATTTTCAGATGTAATTAATCAAAATGCAAAGCTTGATACTGGACACGTTAAAATTATGACTAAGCCTTATTTTGAAAATAAAGAACAACTTCCAAATGACCTTGCATTATTAGAAATTCAAGAATTAATAGATTCACTAAACTTAAATTATCCAGATCTTATTTGGACACCCAGGATAAAATTTGGTGGTATTATGGATGTTCCCGACAAAGAAGGTAATACAAAATCTCAAGGTCCAGGAATAGGTTTAGCAATAGCACTCCAAAATAGTAAATCTGATGAGTTGAAGAGGCTTCAACTAAGCAAATCTTTGAGAAAAGGTAACTTACCTTCTGAAAGTGGAGAAATACTGTTGAGTGATAATTATGCTAATAAATTAAAAATTAATCCTGGAGAAAAGATAACATTTTTTGGTTCTACAATGGAGGGTAGTATGGTATTTCAGAGTTACAAAATGGTTGGGACAGTTGAGTTTGGTTCTCCACTAATGGATAGAGGTACATTTATAATTGACATTGAAGATGCTCAAAATCTTTTAGACATGGAAAATGGTTCAGGAGAACTTTTAGGATACTTTAAAGATGGGATTTATAATGATCAAAATGCATTAGTAATCTCAAACGAATTCAATTCAAAATATTCAAAGAGTGAAGATGAATATGCACCTGTAATGGTAACTTTGAAAGATCAAAACGGTCTAAGAGAAAGTCTTGATATGGGAGATGCCTTTTCAGGTATATTTATATTTATTTTTATTTTATCTATGTCACTTGTACTTTGGAACACAGGACTAATTGGTGGACTAAGGCGATACAATGAGTTTGGTATAAGACTAGCTTTGGGTGAATCAAAAAGAAATGTTTTTAAACTAATGATGGTTGAAGCTACAATAATTGGTTTAATCGGATCAATTTTTGGAACAACTCTTGGAATTATTTTTTGTTATTACCTGCAGGAGTATGGAATAGATATTTCAAGTGATATAGAAAATTCAACAATAATTATGCCTTCCGTAATGCGAGCTTATATAACATCTGACCTTTTTTATGTAGGTTTTATTCCAGGATTATTTTCGATGCTTCTTGGGACAGCTTTAGCGGGAAGAGGAATTTTTAAAAGAGAGACTGCTCGCTTATTTAAAGAATTAGAAGTTTAAAAAAATAATATTATGAAAAAAATCATTTTATTTTTCACATTTTCAATTTTTCTGTCATTTTACTCTAGTGCTCAAACAACTAATAATGAAAAAGCATTAGAAATCATAAAAAAGATAGACAATAATATGTTTTCAAAAACTCAAATCGTAACCTCTGAAATGATTGTATATGGTAAAAGAAAAAAAAGAATAATCAGATCTAAAGGTTATTCTAAGGGAAAAGAGAATAATTATACAGAGTATTTATCCCCTGAAAGAGAGAAAGGAACGAAAATGTTGAAACTTGATAAACGATTATGGATTTATTCCCCTTCAACCGACAGAACAATTCAACTATCTGGTCATCTTCTTAGGCAGTCTGTGATGGGTTCAGATCTTTCTTATGAAGACATGATGGAAGAAAGAAAATTATCAGAGGTTTACACTGCTGAAATAGTTAATGAGGACATATATATTGATTCTCCAGTTTGGATAATGCAATTAACTTCAAAAGTTGAGGGATTAGCATATTATAAAAGAACTTTATGGATTGATAAAAATAAATTTGTTCCCTTAAAAGAAAATCTTTACGCTAAAAGTGGTGTCCTTTTAAAAACAACAACATTTACAAATATCAAAAAGATCGATTCAAGGTGGTTTCCAATGAAAATGAACTATAAAGATATGCTCAAAGATGGTAAAGGAACAGATTTCATTATTCTAGATATTGCATTTAACACAAAAATCCCAGACAACTATTTTTCAAAAAATATTTTAAAAAAATAAATCAAATCTTTTTAAGAATAGACATCAAAGTGTCAGAAAATAAATAATCGTTGGAATAAATATAAATATTGAAAACAGATCAAAAGTTTTTGAAGTTTTTTCTTTAGAATGCCAATATGCCAAAAGGATTAATGGTAACTGGAATGGAAGTCTTAATAATGCGTCATTTTTGGTTATACCGTAAATTTTCTGAGGAACTTCTGATATATATAAATAAATATTTGCAGGGAATACTGAAATCAATAGTACGATTATTCCAATTCCTGCAAACTTTCTAGTTGACGTTGGAATCAAAAGAAGTCCAAAGACTATTTCAAAAAAACCAGAAAGATATACAGCTAAATGGGGAAACTTGATGTATGGTGGTACAATTACCAAAAAAAAACCTGCATCACTAAAGTGTTTAACTCCTACAAAAATATAAAGTAAACTCAGGGAACAAATAGTAGTTAATTTTATTATAGACAATAACTTACTTGAATAAATCATTAATAAATATAATTTTAACTATTTAACCTGAATTATAAACAACATCTTTACATGCATCTTGATTTATGTGACTTTCAGAATTTTCAGAAGAATTATCTGCCAAGGAACCGTTATGAGGCAAATTAGTGGTTCCACCGTTTTCGTCAATATAAGTAAATGTAAACTTGCAATTTTCGTCCCAATTATAATTAACATAATATTTAACCCCATCAACTGTATATTCAAAAGAAAATGAATTTTTTCCAGTTTGAGTGAAACCAGTTACTGTCGCTCCACTGACTGGTTTAAATGAATCAGAAGGACGAATTGGGTTTTGAGAGGGCTGTGGATCAATCCCATCATTGACAATATCAATTTCACCCTTAACGAATGGCATATAATATGGTGATTTGGAGCTTGCGTGATATCTGTAATTACCATTTGAGTCGTATCTTCCAAAAGCTTCATCTAAATTCTCTGTTGTCAAACCATAAACTGGATAACCGTCAAGTCCAAAAGCCAATGGTTGATCATCTCCTACAATTTCTTGTAAATGCAGAGGTATCATATGGTAGTGATAATCGTCCCCTCTACCAAAATGTCCACCCCAATTATCAAGTTCTCCTTTCTCATATGCATTTTCACCTCTATTATTAAGAACATTAAAAATTGGAATACCATTAATTGCAATAGCTATTGCACCTCTGAATAAATTCACAGATGTATCTGTGGGAGTTTCAGCCATTTTTGGATTTAATGGAATCTGCCAACTATTGTCACCTGTATAATTTTGAGGAATTGGGACTTGTTCCTGCCATGAGCTAATTCCAATTCCCATAGGATGATTTGGCCAGCTATAAGAACTGACAAAAAAATAGTCATTATTGCTAGTAATCGATACATCTGAAAAATTATTAAAGTAACTTTTAATTAATTCTAAATTATTTGAAGAATTAGCTTCATTACTTGTTGTATTTGAAGAGTTACTAGTATTATTATCAACGCTTGATGTAACCAAAATTTCATCATCATTACCTGATTCAGCAATAATTTCTTTAGAATCACATGCTAAAAATATAAGCAATAAAATATATGTTATAATTGATATAGCTCTAGAGTAAGCTATAAATGAAGGAAATAAACTAATAAAAGTTAATAAGCTTAAAATTAAAACTAAAAAAGATATAATTAAGCGTTTTGATTGTAAGCTTTTTAAAATAAATTTAGAATCTGAATATTTTTTGATCGAGCTAGTGGTATTTATTTTTTTTACGAGTTCATCCTTTTTAAGAATTGTTAGTTGATCTTCCATAGAAAATTTACTCAACTCGTATTTAAAAATTTTATTCTTCTGTTTTAAAAATACATCACTACCATTGAATGAAATAAATTCTGCTATAAATGGTCCTGAGCTATCTTGAAAAAACCATTTTTCTCTTTCATGATCATCTGTATTCTCGATATGTGCGTATGATATATGTAAAAAAAAGAATAAAATGAATGAATAAATTAAGTTAAAAGGTTTTATGGACTTCATAATTTTATAGTAACGATTTAATATCTTCAATCATACGTGAGGTTTCAAGGGGTAAAGTACCGTTGTAAATCGCCCTTATTCTGCCATTTTGGTCAACAAGAATAAAATTTTCAGTGTGGATAAAATCGTCCACATCAGTTACTGATTTTCCAAATCCTTCGTCTGCGAAATACGATTCTCTTGCTATTTTGTAAATATCATGCTTTGGTCCTGTAAGTAAATACCAGAAATTAGAATTTATACTATTCATTTTTCCATACTCATTAAGTTTTTCTTGGTCATCAAACCAAGGCATAACAGTGTGTGATAATATTTTAACTTTTTCATTTGAAGAAAATTCTTTCTGAACTTTTAATAGGTTCGAAGCCATTTTAGGGCAGACTGTACCACAAGAAGTAAAGAAAAAATTTGCAATGTATATCTTACCAAATAAATCATTTTGATTGATCCATTTTCCTTCTTGATTTTGAAAATTAAATGATTTTATTCTATGAATTTGGTCTAATTTTTTATTTGATTGATCTAGCCATATTGGTGTAAATGTAGGTTCATTATAATATGGTAGCTCAATATCTTTTGAATAGATATTGTTTGAGTTAAACGTTTTTTTGCATGAACACAGAAAAATTAAAAAAATTAAAATGTAATTTTTCATCTCGTAACTAGATAAGGATCAATAATTTCTTCCTTGATATTGATTTTAGTACATCGTTTAATGCCCGCAAGTCCATATCTTCTTCCGTTTTCTCTAATGACAAAGTTAGATCTTAATTTACCATCTTTTCGCCAAATTTTGGTTGCGCCAAAAGGCTTACCATTTAAATAATTAATTTCTGAGTATAATTGGCCATTTTCATACCATTGGTAGTGCGTCTCCTCACTTAGTCCTTTGTTAAAAAAATATTCAAATTTTTTTTGCCCATTTATATACCATCCTTTGTGCGTACCTACTTTTTTTCCACTATGATAATACCTTTTAAATTTTAATTTTCCATTATCAAAATATCCTACACTTTTACCTTCAAGATATCCATTTAAGTAACCTTTTTTTTCAATTATATCATTGTTTGAATTTTTTTTAATTAAGTATCCTGATAGCATTTCTCCTTCAAAGATGAGTCTTCCTTTAGAATCACGATCTAATTTTGATTTATCAAGGACAATTAATTTATTTGGTATAAGGACTACTTTAAAGCTAGAGTTTGTAAAAGATATTATAGTTACATACGATATAACTAAAATTAAAACTACAATAATTGCTTTGATCGTGCTTTTCAATTTGAATGATTTTGAGAGTTATCTAGTTATGTTACCAGGAGTTCCATAAAAACCGTCACCATTTATCCAAGGAAGCTCATCAGTTATATGATAGTGATATATACCTTCGGGAAATTCTGGTGTATCGTGAATATGACCATGATAATCATCAAGATCATCATTTGTTAGTCTTATACTATTTTCTACTGGACCATAAACTGGAAATCCATCTAATAAAAGTCCAATAAAAGCGTCTTCACCAAGAGTCTGCGTAAGCCAAACGGGTTCAATATGATAATGATAAACACCACCAGGAGCAGGATGCCCTTCATATTGGTCAAAAGTATTCAATTCTTCTAAAATGTCGTCACCTGGGGCAGCCATTTGATTAAATATCGCGACACTATTCACTGCGATTCCCATTGGTCCCATAGGAGTAGCCTCATGAGAATTGTCGATTTTTGGAAATCTTGGTATAGTCATAACAATGTCCTGTTCTAATATATTATTTGGATTTAATTTAAAAGAAGGATTATTGGGTTCGTTGTACGATTCATACAATGGATTGTTGGTGTTATAATATGCACTTTTGTGATCGGGTAGGTCTTTTGCACTTATAACTAAGTTATCATCATTTACAACGACTGAAACTGCACTATTGTAGTAAAATTTCTCAGCTAAAATACTAATATCAGTTCCACCTACAGAGGATGTGTTATTAGAAGTTGAATTATTTGATGATGCAGTAGTTGTATTTGAAGATCCTGATGTATCATTTTGCTCTCCATTATCAGAACAAGCAAAAAGAATTAAGATGAATAAGGTTACAATAAAGTTTTTATTTGTCATTTTTTTTAATAAGTGTTTGGATGGCAAACTAATGTAACTTTAAAAAAAATAACATTTATTTTATTTTATGTAAATCTGCAACAAAATTTATTATTTTGAATTAAAAGATAAATAAATTGAAGAATTCCTAAAAAATGGATAGGATTTTTTGATTGTAAATTTTATAAATTTAAAATAGGTTGAATTGATATCAAAAACTGAACTTTATATTTCCTCTTATCAAGAAATTGAGCCCTTAATTAATTTTCATTTTTCAAAAAAAGGATTCACCGATCAAACAAAATTAATGTTACTTACTGGTTTACTATCAGCTTTGAATAAGGCATACTCTATTTTAAATCTAAACCGAACTGAGAATAATTTAAAAATCCAAACAAGTATAATCTCAGCACCATTTCAAGAAAATAATAATGTTCTTGAAAAAATTATTTTAGCTAGCCTTAACTATTGGGAAAAAAAAATGATAATTGACGGTCTTAATAATACAGATCTCTATGACAAGATTATTTTTAATATAAAAAAATATAAAAGTTTAATTTCAACTGATTTAGATAATAAATTACCTATTGTTGAAAAATATAATAAAATCAATATTAATGAAAGAAGTTACGTTTGGTTAGGGTATAATGTTCAAAAGCAATTAAATACTCTTTTTGTGAAATTTAAGGAGGAGCTTAATTTAATTGAAGAAAAAACAAATTTTATTGATTTTGCAAGAGTTTTTATGGGTACCGAGCTAAACCATATTAAAAATAAAATAAATTGGAAAGGACCTCTTAGGGCTTTAATTTACTTCATAATACGTGCATGTCATAGAGAACACTTGGAAATAGAAAATAATTTAAGGTGGAAGCAACTTGCAGCAACTTTTTATTTCAATGGCCATGAACTAAAAAAAGAAGAATTTGAGAAGGAGTTTTTTAAATTAAGTAATACCGAACACATTCCAAGTGTGGGTCCAGAAATTGATTTAATTTTCAGATCATTTATTTAAGATTAATAGATTTACAATAAAACAGTTAAATGAGGATAGTTCAAATTGAGGATGATTATGGTAAAAAATATAAAATTGAAGACTTAAATTCATTTAAACTTCATATTAAAAAATATCATTCAAAAGATGGTAAAGGTGATGGTAGTCTACATGAAGAAAATGGATATTGGTTTCGAGTTACAGAAGAGTTTTATGACTATGTAATGGAACTCTAAAAAAATAAAAATCAAAATATCACTTTTCTCATTTTTATTCAATTTTCGCTTAATTTTGTCCATTTTTGATCAATTTTGATCAATTTTGATCAATTTTTAGCCAATTTTTGCCTTTTTTTAAATTTTTTAAAATTGAAATTTTTCCTCTATTCAAATAATTTTATGCTAATTATATTTTATAAATAGCACCCAAAATTTATAATCAATTCACTTAAATAATAAATTAATGAGATTAACCTTTAAAAAATATATTGTAAATTAAATTTTGGCATAAGTTATCATCTAAAATGAAAATAAAAAATCACCTTTGTTTATTCGTATTCTTATCCCTTTGCTTAGGTTGTAATGAAAATGTTTTAAAAAGAATTTATGGGAATGAAACTGAAAGCGAATTAATAGTAAGAGCTCTTTCAATACATAAAAAAGTTCTTACTTTGGACACCCACGCTGATACACCCTTGAGGATGATAGAGCCTGGATTTAGGATGTCTGATCGACATGATCCAAATGAAACAGGTTCAAAAGTCGACTACCCACGAATGATTGAAGGGGGTCTTGATGCAATATTTTTTGCTGCTTTTGTAGCTCAGGACATCCGTAACGACAAAGGTAATTTTAGGGCTAAAAATCTTTGTGTTCAGATGATTGATTCTATTTTGTCCTCAATACAGCAAAATTCTGATGTTGTTGGTCTTGCTTTAAACCCAGAAGATGCTTACTCTCTTGAGAAGCAGGGAAAGCGTGCGATTTATATTGGAATTGAAAATGGATATCCAATAGGAGGGGACCTTTCGAACATTGAGACTTATTACAAAAAAGGAGTTAGATATATAACTTTAGTACATTCATCGAATAATGATTTAGCTGATTCAGCTACTGATCCTGCTGGACCTGAACATAATGGTATAAGTGAGTTTGGATCTAAAGTTGTAAAAGAGATGAATCGCTTAGGTATTATGGTTGACGTCTCTCATGGTAGTGATGCTGTTTTTTATGATGCTATTAAAATTTCAAAAGCTCCTATAATTGCAACGCATTCGAATGCAAGGTCAGTAACAAATCACAAAAGAAATATGACTGATGACATGTTGAAGCTTATAGCTAAAAATGGTGGTGTTGTTCAACTTACCATGTTATCAAATTATTTAAGAGATCCTGTTCCTAATATAACAGCCGAAAAATTAAAAAAGGAACTTTTGTCAAGTATAAAGCCCATCGACCAAATGACAACTTTAGAAAAAGAGACGATGAGAAAACGTCTTAATGAGATAGATGATAAGTATCCTATAGCACCGGCCAATTTGAAAAATGTAGTCGATCATATTGATCACATTGTTAATGTTGCAGGTATTGACCATGTAGGCATCGGTTGTGATTTTGATGGAGGTGGAGGAATCGATGGTGTTTTTGACGTTAGCCAAGTTATGAATATTACTATTGAACTTGTGAAAAGAGGTTATAACGAAGATCAAATCGCAAAGATATGGGGTGGTAATTTGATTCGGGTTTTTTCTGAAGTTCAAACAATAGCAAGAAAAATTAAATCTGATACATCTTTATAATTGATTTTTAACCATTTATTAATCAGTTTAGCACTTCTATTTTATTATAATTTAGACGAACACCCACTAAGATTATCACTTTGTGAAATAGAGTATTTTTCAGAAACACGCATTATTTCGATCAACTTAAAATTATTTCTAACAGATGTGAATGAGGCTATTCTTTTTGATCCAAATAACAATGAACTCGCATTTTGCCAGCCTAATGAATCAACTAATGCAAACCAAATGCTTTTAGATTATATAAATAGATATTTTTATGTTAAGGTGAATGAAGAATCAATTCCTCTAGAAATTAAAAATAAAAGATTAAGTGGTGAGGATGAAAATACCGCTTTATGGATTAATTTAGAACACAGTCAGTTAGGTGAATTAAATTCCATCGAAATCAAAAATGCTATTTTCACAGACCTTTTCTTTGATCAAAATAACATTGTTTACATTCACATTAATAATCAATCGAATAGTATAATGCTAAATAAAAAAACCTCAGTTTATCACTTGAAATTTTAAAATGCATCCTTTTCAATTTTATTTAAAATTAGGTTTTAATCACATAGCAAATTTTAATGGATATGATCATATTCTTTTTTTAGTTGTTCTTTGTGCAGTTTATCAATTGAAACAATGGAAAAAGATAATAATCTTAGTAACTGCATTTACAATTGGGCACAGCATCACACTATTCTTAGTCTCTTTTGATATTTTCTCAATCCCATCACGTTACGTTAAATTACTTATACCCATAACAATTATGATTACCTCGTTACATAATATCAGAAGTATTGAAATAATAAGAAATTCAAATATGTCAAAAAATTATTTTCTTGCCCTATTTTTTGGATTAATTCACGGTATGGACTTCTCAAATTACTTTAAAGCACTAATCATGTCGCCCAACGAAATTATTATACCATTATTTGGTTTTAATGTTGGTTTAGAAATAGGACAATTTTTAATCGTTTTTTTTATTGTTTTAATTTCCTATGTTTTTTTGAGTTTTTTAAAGGTAAAATATTACAGCTGGAACTTATTTGTCTCTGGTGCAGCATTTGGCATCTCGCTAATTTCAATTTTAGAATTAGGCTTAGGATTTTAGAAAATAAATTAAAATTTAATTATTTAAAATTCCTTTATATTTATTAGAGACTTTATTAAACAATGTCTTCATTTTAACTTTATCAATTAACTGTTTCAAAATCAAATGATAAATAATTCGATATTCAGATACTTTTTAGTAATTATTGCTTCACAATTCTTTACAATATTGTATTCCCAATCAGATCAAAATTTCAAACCAATTGATGTCTTTAATCTAGAATATGTTTCTAATCCAAAGATTTCTCCTGATGGAGAAAAAATTCTATATGTAAGAAACTTTAAGGATATAATGACAGATGAAAATTATTCAAATATTTGGATAGTAGATTACGATGGCTCAAATAATACAGCAATTACAACAGGCAATCAAAAGGATTATGACCCAACATGGTCAAAATCAGGAGATAAATTTGTATTTAAGTCAGATATTGATAGTACTGTTCAATTATACTTATATACACTATCTCAAAATTCAAAACAAAAACTCACAAATTCTCAAAACTCAATCGAAAAAGTAAGTTGGTCAGATGATGACAAATATCTTGCTTTTACATCTTTTGTTGAGAAAACTAAGGATCATTTTATAGAAATGCCAGAAAAACCTAAAGGTGCTAAATGGAATGATCCAGCAATAGAAATTGATAACATTAAATACCGAAGTGATGGAAAAGGATATTTAAATCAAGGGTTTTCACAAATTTTCATTCTACCTGTAGAAGGTGGTACTCCAAGACAAATTACAACTTTAAAAAATGATGCAAAATCTCCAAAATGGTTGTCAAAAAGTGAGATAATATTTTCATCAAATCTTCATGAAAATTCAGATTTAGAGCCTAGGAATTCAGAGTTATATGTTATTGATATAAAAACTAAAAAAATTAAGGTACTGACCAAAAGAAAGGGACCAGACTTCTCACCTCAGGTTTCTCATGATAAGTCTAAAATTGCCTACTTAGGTTTTGACGAAAAGTATTTAGGATATCAACAGAATGACTTATACATTATGTCAAGGGATGGGAAAAATATTCAAAATGTTTCAAAAAATTTTGATAGAAACATAACTAATATAAAATGGGCCAAAGATGATAGGGGACTTTATTTTCAATACGACGATAAAGGTATGACCAAGCTTTCATATATCTCAAGCTCTGGAAAAGTTAAAGATATTGTAAATCAACTTGGTGGATTATCAATTGGGCGTCCCTACAGTGGAGCTAGTTTTAGTGTTTCAAAAAATGATAGATATGCTTTCACCTTTGGAAATGTTTACAATCCATCAGATTTAGCTGTTGGATTCAATGGAAGGTACAATAGACTTACTTTTTTAAATAAAGATTTATTTGATTATAAAAAACTTGGTGAAGTTGAAGAGGTGTGGTTTGAATCATCTTTCGATAAAAGACAAATTCAAGGCTGGATAATAAAGCCACCTAATTTCGATGATTCTAAAAAATATCCCTTAATATTAGAAATTCACGGTGGTCCTTTTTCAAATTATGGATTTAGATTCTCAGCGGAAATGCAACTATTTGCTAGTAAAGGCTATGTAGTCTTGTATATAAATCCAAGAGGGAGTACTAGTTATGGAAGTGAGTTTGCAAATCTAATACACCACAATTATCCCAATCAAGACTATGACGATCTCATGTCCGGTGTTGACCATGTAATTAAAAGGTCCTATATAGATGAAAATAATCTATTTGTTACTGGTGGAAGTGGAGGAGGTGTTCTATCGGCTTGGATAATAGGTAAAACAAATCGATTCAAAGCGGCTGTAGTTTCAAAACCAGTTATTAACTGGTATAGCTTTGTTTTGTACGCAGATAATGTGAATGTGTATTATAAATACTGGTTTCCTGGCCTTCCATGGGATAACTTGAATCATTATATGAAACGATCCCCAATTTCATATGTTGGAAATGTTAAAACCCCAACAATGCTATTGACTGGCGAGGAAGATTACAGAACTCCAATAGCAGAAAGTGAACAATTTTATGCTGGATTAAAACTTAATGAAGTTGAATCAATGCTTGTTCGTATACCTAACGCGAGCCACGGAATTGCAAAAAGACCGAGCAACCTAATTACAAAGGTAAATGCAATTATTGCTTGGTTTGAAAAATATAGATCTAAAAAAAGTAAGCAGTAGAGTATAGAAAAATCCATCAAACAGGAAAACTTAAATTAGAAATAGATAAATTAAAAGTGTTAACCATGATAAAGATATTTCAACAACAAAAATTTTCATTTATTGAATAATTATTACTTGCTTTTACCGATTCTTTTGTTTTGTTTTTGTCAAAAAACTGATTGTGTTGAAATAACTAGAAAACAGAAAAGTGGGAGTAATTTTTTATTTTTTTTTGAAGATGAGTATAACCCCCTCTTTAACAACCCAACTGTACTTGACCAATATGGGGCAATTCCATCAGGTTCTGTAAGTGAAGAAGTGTATAATAATTATGACGTAGGTGACATTTACTGTATAGAGTAGATATCAAAATAATATTAATTAAACACGTTGAGAATCTTATGATTTCAATTTAATTCTTGCAAGTACATTATCGGATGTAAGATATAGGTAACTCTCATCAGAATCAAAAGCACAATTTGCAGTTGCTTTACCTGGCATGATAGTGCCAAGATGTTTCCCTTTCGAGTCCAAAAGAAGAACACCGCCAGGCCCAGTTGTGAAGATAATTCCAGAGGAGTGAAGTTTAAGGCCGTCAAAAAGACCGACTCTATTCTTACTTAACTTGTTACCATCAAAAAAAACTCTTTCATTTACTAGCCCATTTTTATTATTATCAAAAGCTATAATTACATTATTATCTTTATCGGAATTACCAACATAAACTGTTTTTTCGTCTTCTGAAAGAATAATCCCATTTGGACGTTTCATACTTTTAGAAAGCAATTCAATTCCCTTTGATTCACTCCATCTATAAATTCCATTAAAATTCAATTCTTTAAGTGGATCATCATCCTGAATTTTCAATCCATATGGTGGATCAGTGAAATAAATTGATCCACTTTTATCAAAAACTAAATCATTTGGACTATTGAGTCTTTTACCTTCATATTTTTCAACAATTATATCAAAGGAAGGTTTTTTAAAATTCCATTTTTTAAGGCGAGCAATAGTTCTATCCCCGTGCTGACACAAGATTAAATTTCCATTTTTGTCTAGAGCTAACCCATTAGATCCATCTAATTTATTTGTTGGAGAATAATTTGTCATTCCACTAGGCTCTAAAAAAATACTTAAGCCTTTTTTCTCATTCCACATATAAACTTTGTTATTAGGTACATCTGAAAATAAAACTCCATTTAATCTGTCAACCCAAACTGGCCCTTCAGCCCAATCAAATCCCTCTGCGAGTAATTCAATTTTAGCATTTTTATCTATTAGGTCTTCCATTCTCGGATCTAAGAATTCGAGAGAACCAATTTTAGTTTTTTGACTTTGTAAAACCAAAAAACTTAGCATTAAGCATATTGATAAATATTTTTTCATGAATTCAATTTAAAAATTATATTCTGATTTTTAGATCACAACTATAAACTATTTTGATTTTTACACTGCCATCAGTAAAATAATATGAAAATTTTTTGTGAACAGCTTTAAGACGTTTTAATAAATAAGTATATTGATATCTAATACTAGTGTAAAATTAATGGAAAACAATTATCTCAGCCGTCGAAAATTTAATACTAAAATTCTTATAGGTGCTTTTGGTTTAGGTGCTTCGCATAGTTTATTTGCTCAAAAAAAAATTATTTTAAAAAAAGAAATTGATTGGTATAATGCAAAAGACATTGGAGTAGAGGGAAAGGGGTGGACAGATACCAAAAGATATTTTGACCGTTTACCATCGAAAGCTGAGGGTATTGTTCGAAATCCGATATGGAACCTCTCTCGACATTCTGCTGGAATGTGTTTGCGATTTCAAACTGACTCCCCAAATATATATGTTCGTTATAAATTATATTCAGAAAGGCTTTCGATGACTCATATGCCTGCGACTGGAGTAAGTGGAGTCGATTTATATGCTGAAGATGGTGAAGGTATTAGCCGTTGGGTTAATGGAGTAGGAGCAGAAGATCAAAAAGTTGACAAAACATTAGCTCAAGGATTAGCTCCTGGTTCCCGAAGATATACATTGTATTTTCCTTTATATAATGGGGTTGATAAAATGGAAATTGGTGTTGAAAAAGGTAATTTTTTTAATCCACTGCATCCTCGAAAGGAAAAACCAATTCTTTTTTACGGAACTTCTATTATGCATGGTGCTTGTGCATCAAGACCTGGGATATCATTTCCCGCTATTTTGGGAAGACGTTTAGGGCGACCCATTATCAATCTAGGCTTTGATGGAAACGGTATTATGGAACCAGAAGTTGCATCTCTTCTAGCTGAGTTAGATCCTTGTGTATTTGTAATTGACTGCCTCCCAAACATGAATGAAAAAAGTGTTTCAGAGAGAACGATCCCATTAGTTAAAAAGTTGAGAGAAACAAATAATAAAACGCCTATACTTTTAGTTGAAGACAGGAGTTTTACAAACACACCATTTTTTCCTTCAATGAAGTTGCACCACCAAAAGAGCAGAAGAGCACTAAAAAAAGCATTTGCAGAGTTGGTTTATTCAGGAGAGGTGAATTTATACTATTTAGATGGAGACAATTTGTTAGGTAGAGACGGTGAGGGTGCTACAGACGGTTCACATCCTAGTGATTTAGGAATGATTCGATATGCAGATGCTTATGAGCCAGCATTAAGGTCTATCTTAAAACAGTTTTAGATTTTTAAATTAAACCCCCACTAAATGCAGGGGTTTTGAGAGATAATTGCGGAGAAAGAGGGATTCGAACCCCCGGAGGTGTGACCCTCAACAGTTTTCAAGACTGCCGCATTCGACC
>ENA-OSEY01000696-OSEY01000696.1-marine-metagenome-genome-assembly--contig:-NODE-696-length-23875-cov-4.680898_pt1 | contig 23875 bp, 24 predicted proteins | sample MGYA00248465_ERZ534230 | MGnify/ENA primary metagenome ERZ534230 (study PRJEB26409, sample SAMN06344110) | marine metagenome | isolation source: Sea water from surface | place: Atlantic Ocean:Southern...
GAGCTCTATTTGTCTGGGGTGCCACGACCATCTGTCTTCTTTTTCTTTTTGAAGTGCAGAATACTCAGCCTGTATTGGCTTAACATTCTCCTCGCAGTGATGTTTAACTAAGTCCATCAAAGGCTGAGTTTTCTCAGACATTGAAAGTTCAAATAGTTCTGGATTTTCTTGAATCATGTTATTTCTCCTTTAATAACTAATATGAATACCAAATAGGTGAAGACCATGCCCTTTCTTGGATAGTCAGTTTTAAATCTTCTCTCGGTTTTGTTCCATTTTTTACTGCATCCCAAGTTGACCATCTACAACTTGGATTCTCTAATACCCTTACATAATAGAAAGACTTAACTGCTGAGTCAAAAGATTCATCAGTCCAAACAGTCTTAATTTCATTAGTACCTCGATCAGAGCTAATAGAACAGTCTGAAATATCAACTAACGCACCATTATCTGGGCATCTATTGGTAAGAGGATCTGGAGTCAAACCATCTGAGCAAGCGACATCAATTACTTCTTCAAAAGGACGTCCTGTAGTCTGCTCTACCCAACCTTTAATAATTTGTACTCTTTGCAATGGCGCGGCATTTTTATCTCTCATAGCCCAAATTAAGAAAGAAGGTGCCTTACCTTCAGACGGTGCCAAGTCCTGACCCATTGGAACACCCTTTCTGTAAGCTTCTTTAATCAAGTCCTCTTTTTCAAGCATTGTTGCGTCTAGATCGTATCCTCCAAAAAATCTTAGTTTGATTCTACTCCCTGAAGTTGCATAGGTTTCTTTTCGCCTGAATGCATCGAAAATTGAATCTCTAGTGTTTTCTTCTGCCCATACCGCAGCGAGTCCAGAAGCACCCCAAGTGTTAAAAACTGCGTCATTGAAGTTCCTTTCACCAATTTTTTTAAAAGCAAGTTGTCTTATTGCTTGGCCGCCAGTTAATGACTCCACTCTTTCATCGGATATAGGAACTGATCCGCGAGCTACAGCATCACCATCCAAAATCCCAACCTTTGAATGAAAATCTGATTCGTCATCTGATATCGCACCTGTATGGGTATCGCTAGCTCCTACCATTCCAAATTTGTAAGGGTTTCCTCTCCCCTCTTCTTCCATACCTAAGCCATCAAGGTATGCCTGTCTCACGTAACTTCCAAAAGGCCTACTGTAGGAAGAGTTGCCAACCCTTTGCCACATTATCTCGAAATCAGCCCATTCATCATTCGGAGATAAAATTGGGTGAGTTTCTGAGGTACCTTTCACTTGCGTCATCTCTACGATGGGTTCATTGCGCATTCTAAACTCCGCATATTTTGTACTGATTGGCAAACCTTCCCAATTCTCCATTTCGAACATCTGACCATTTGATCCATTGGAGTTATGGGGTATTGCGATTGTATCTACACCTCTAGATCTCAAATCATCCATCCAAGACCATAAATCTTCTGGGTTAACTGATTTAAGCCTAGTAAATGGTTCAACGGTATATTTATTTCCCTTATAAATTACGTTTCTATGAAGGTTGGCATTTTCAAAAGGGGGAGTGCCATCAAAACCACAACCATTTCCAGTTAATAAACACTTTACTCTAGAAGCATCTTGAGTGTTAGAAGATCTGGTCGTAGATGCTGTGAATTCATAAGCAACAAAAGTGGTGAAATTACCCGGATCATTATGTCTCTGAGCACTTTTTATAACATCTTTCCAAGCCGTTCTATGGATATCTACGTCGTAAATGGTAGAACCCCGGGCGGTATCACCAGTTAGATAAGCTACTGTCCTTGTCCATATATTGCTATATGCTGCAATATTTCTTACATAAGTTTGAAAAAGTTGAGATCTTGCTGCTACAGATTCTTGAGTAAGATTTTCAGGTGCATTTAGATTATGAAAAGGCTCTGTCCCAGGTCTTCCATTATTGGGATCTGCCCATCCCTCAACACTGCCCAATAGAAAACCATGATCAGTGACGGCGTAAAAATCTAAAGGTTCTCTTAGTTGCATATCATAACCAAGGGGATGTTTAATTGCTTTTCCTTTAGCATACTCATATGCATCATCTGGTGTCGCAGTTGTTCCAAATATATATGCATCAAAAGAATGCTTTGTGTGGACGTGCAGATCACCAAAATAAACATTTCTATCCTCGTTATAACCCGAGGTGGTTTTTGGAGGGGGATCTGTTACTTCTAATTCGTCTGTATAGTCGACAATATCATCAGGTGAAGTACAACTATAGAGGATTCCTACTAAAAGCGCTGACCAAAAAAACCTGTATGATTTCTTCATATATTCCCCATTTAAGATGTGAGTAATTTATCAATTAAAGAGATTCTTGTGAAGGAAATGTTATGGTAGCTTAACCCGATCTGGGTGAGCTGATTAAACGTCATCAGGAAGAATATTTCTTACCTCAATTCCATCATTATCTGGAACATACCATATAGGTGAAGTCCATGCTCTTTCCTGAATTGTAGATGGTAAGTCACCTCTAGGTTTCTCTCCAGATTTAATTGCATCCCAAGTAGACCATCTACAAGTAGGATTTTCTAATACTCGCACGTAGTAAAATGCTTTTAGATTAGGATTAAAATCAGGATCTTTCCAAACGACTTTCAATTCATCTGCGCCAAAATTCTTGGAAATTTTACAATTGCTTAGATTTACTTTAGCTCTACTATCCTTGCATAAGCCTGTTTTTATATTGGCTTTCCTACCATCCGAACAAGCTACATCATAAACTTTTTCATGAGGTTTACCGCTAAGTTCTGTCCAGCCTTTAATTATCTGAACTCTATCGAGAGGTGCTCTTTTTAGATCTCTTATAGCCCAAACCATAAATTCAGGTACCTGATTTTGATTTTGCAGAATGTCTGAGCCCATGGAAGATGCATTTGCATAGGCGTATTTAATGGGATCACCCTCCTCAAGTATTTTTTCAAGATTATAACCACCAAAGAATCTTACTTTTATTCTGCTTCCTGAAGTAGCAAAGGTCTCTTTTCTTCTGAAAGCTTCATAGATTGATTCACGAGTATTATTCTCTGCCCAAACTGCAGCTAAACCCGAGGCTCCCCATTCTGTATATCCTGTATCTATATAGTCTTTGCCTTCAATATCTAAAATTCCATCAACAATGACATTTGCTCCTGCTTCTTCAAGTTGTTGTCTAAGTGACTGCGTTACTGGTGCAGCTCCTCTCAGCTCAGGTGTTCCATCTAAGATGCCAATCTTAGAGTGAAAATCAGATTCTTTATCAGAAATAGCACCTGTATGGGTATCACTTGCTCCAACCAGTCCAAATTTATAAGGGTTAATCTTGTATTCAGCTTCAAGAGAAAGGCCTCTTAGGTAGGCTTCTCGAACATAACTACCGCTTGGTTTAGAATAGAATGGAGAAGCAACCCTATTATTCATAATTCCAAAATCTGCCCATTTATCCTCAGGAGAAAGAAGCGGATGAGTATCGGAAGTTCCTTTTACTTGTGTAATTTCTACTAAAGGTTCATTTCTCATTCTCTGTTCCGCATAATTATCATCCATCGGATTTCCAGCCCAGTCGACAAGCTTAAACATTTGACCATTTGAACCGTTAGAATTATGAGGAATAGCTAAACTTTCAACACCAAGTTCTCTTAAATTGTCCATCCAGTTCCACAAGTCTTCTGGATTTTGTGAATCAATGATTGAGAATGGCTGGATGGGAGCTTTGCTGTCTTTGAAAATAACATTTCTGTGTAAGTTACTTTGACCCGGCCCACTAGAGGTGAATTCATAAGCTATAAATGTTGTAAATTCACCCGGCTTATTGTGTCTCTCAGCTGACTCTGCAACATCTCTCCAAGCTGATTGATGTGTTGCTCTATCATATGCCATTGTTCCATAGATTGTATCTTTCTGCAGATAAGCTCCCAGCATTTTTATAGGATTTTTTGAGGGCTCTATTAGCTCACCTGTAATGAGATTTGCAAAAAGACCTGCTCTTTTTGCAAAGGTATTTGTATTTAAATTTTCAGGATCATTTAATCCATGTAAATCAGATGCAAAATCAAGTTTTCCAGGCTTTGTGGTAGGGTCTGCATACGCTCGTATCATTCCTAACCAAGCACCATGATCAGTAACTGCATAAAAATCTAAAGGATCATCTAATTGCATGTCAAAGCCAAGAGGATGTTTAATAGAACTTCCTTTTGCATACCTATAAGCATCATCAGGTGAAGCTGTGGTGCCAAATATGAAAGCGTCGAATGAATAACGAGTGTGTACGTGTAAGTCTCCAAAAAATGCGTCCCTATTTACGTTGACAGGTATTTCAGAGGTAGAAGCATTCATCTCAAGAGAAAAATCTGCAAAATCATCTTTTATTGAAAATAAATTATTAGCACCAAGAATAAAAATGAGAATTGAAAAAAATAATGCAGCAATAAAAGTACGTGCGATTAGGCCCATGTCTCTCCCCCTTTAAGAAAGTACAATTTAACAATTTAATTATTTTTTGAAAAGGCATAAAAAGGGGATTTAAAGAGGTTATTGATTTAAAAATGTATATACTGTATATTTATACAGTATGAAAGATATATATAGAAAAAATAGGCATTCAGGCCAGCCAATGGCAATTAAAAATATAGATTTGATCGAGTTCAGTGGGGAATTTAATAACTTATGGTTGGATAGACTAATAACCTCACTTTATATTGTTTTATCAGTGACTTTGACAATAATTTCTCTTGTCTTTGCTATTGGAAGGACTTTTTAATTTTTTCCTAACTTATTGATATCCTGATATGCTCCTTTAGTGCCTTTAGAGGAGTACTACAATTATTTCTTGATTCTATGGTCGTCAATTGCTGTCATAGTTTTCACGATTTTATTCTTCAAAGACGCTCCCTATGGGCGCTTCAATACATCTGATCATGCCTTTCAGATTCCATCAAGGTTTGGTTGGATCTTCATGGAGTCTCCTGCAGTTCTAGGGGTTTTATTCTGCTTTTATTTTTTTTATGACTTAATAGGAATGCCCCAAACTCTTATGTGCCTGATTTGGCTTTCCCATTATTTACACAGAACTCTTATATGGCCGTTAAGGGCTGAACTTCATGGTAGGAAAATGCCACTTAAAATTGCGTTATTGGCCTTTGTATTTAATACCATCAATATAATAATCCAATGTTTATGGATTTTTTTCTTAGGAAATTATCTTGAGGAATGGATCACTTCTGGCTTTTTTATGCTTGGTTGTTTTATTTTTTACATTGGAATGTACGTCAATATATATTCAGATAATATATTGATGAATCTTCGCAAAACAAAAGGTATTGGTTATCATATTCCTGAGGGATTTTTATTTAAATACGTAAGTTGTCCTAATTATCTTGGTGAAATTATAGAGTGGTTAGGATGGGCGATTCTTACCCTTAGTCCAGCTGGATTAGTATTTTTTATATGGACCTTTTCTAATCTTGTTCCTAGAGCTAAAGCAAATCACCAATGGGCCATTGATCGGATAGAAAACTATCCTAAGGGAAGAAAATCTGTATTTCCTTTCTTGTACTAATTGAAGTAAAGAAATATCCTTTTTTAACTTCAAGAATTAATTTATTCTATACATGAAATAAGAAATAAGGAGTTATTCATGGATCTTGAGTATGGGCCACAATATGACGAGTTTAGAAAAGAAGTTGTAAATTTTATAAAAGAAAACGAGCATACTAAATTAAGCGGACCTGCCAGAAGCGAAAGCCGAGTAGCCTGGCAACAAAAATTAATTGATCATGGATATTTCGCTAGATCCATACCCAAAGAATATGGCGGATATGGTGGAGACATGGACATTATTAAATTGAGGATTATTGCTGAAGAGTTCGCTAAATCTCCCATCCCTAAGCCTGCTGGAGGCCAAGGAATTCAAATGTTAGTACCAACTCTTTTATCGTTGGGTACAGAAGAACAAAAACAAGAATACATTAAGCCTACATTAAGAGGTGAGATATTATGGTGCCAAGGATATTCAGAACCCAATTCAGGAAGTGATCTAGCTAGCCTACAAACTAAAGCTGAGCTAGATGGTGATGAATGGGTTATTAATGGTCAAAAGATTTGGACAAGCACTGCTCACCTCTCACAAATGTGCTTTATTCTAGTAAGGACTGAGCCCGATGCGCCAAAACATCAAGGGATAAGTTACTTACTCATGCCAATGGATTCTCCGGGTATTGACAGACGCCCTATCAAACAAATGACCGGAGACTCAGACTTCAATGAATTGTTCTTAACAGATGTAAGAATACCTGCTAAAAATATTGTAGGCGCAAGAGGTGAAGGCTGGAAAGTTGCGAATGCAACTCTTGGTCATGAAAGAGGTTCACTTGCCGATCCTAATGTAACTCAGAATAGATTGAACTCTTTGATCGATTTGATGAAAAATGAAACTATCGATGGAGAAAGAGTTATAGATAAACCTATATTCAGAGATAGATTATTATCAATCCAAGGTAGGTTAATGGCACAACAATCAAATGCTCTAAGAATACTTTCTTCTCAGATTAATGAAGATCAAGACGCAAACTTAGCAAAAGCTATCGTGAAGCTTCAAGGAACAGAACTGAGGCATGAACTGGAGGGATTAGCTATTGACGCAATGGGAGAATTAGGTACTTTATACGAAGATAGTCCTCATTTAAGAGATGATGGAGCATGGCAGATGACCTATATGTATTACTTGGGTCTTATTATTGGCGGCGGTACTAACCAAATTCAGAAAAATATAATCAGCGAAAGAGCACTTGGCATGCCTAAGGAACCTAAAGTTCAAGGAGCATAAAATGTATTTTGGATTATCTGAAGAACAAAAAAGTCTCGAAGAAAATATAAAAAGATATCTCGCTGAAAATGCTCCCTTAGATAAGATAAAGGCTGTTGCCAATGGAGATGATGGTGAAGCTGATTCTGTTCATAAAGGAATAATTGAGTTAGGTCTCAGCGGACTGCTTGTACCGGAGCAATATGGTGGACTGGAGTTAAATATGCTCTTCGCCACTGTCGTCTCAGCAGCCTTGGGTTCGGGAACAGCACCTGTTCCCTATGTTGGATCTTATGTCATGGCTCCACTAGCTTTAAATCTTGCTGGTAGTGAAGAACAAAAAAATAAGTGGTTGCCCAAAATAGCCGCAGGAGAGTGTCAATTTGGAGTTGGATTATCGGAATATGTTGGCGCTAGAGAAGATGCTGGATTTGAATTTTCAAATGGAAAAATAAATGGAAGATCTCTCTTTCTTATTGACGGAAAGAATGCTGATGGATTTATTCTTTCAGATAAATCAGGAGGACTCTACGTAATAGATAGTAAAACTTCTGGAATAGAAATTGTCGAGTTGACAACAGTGGATAAAACAAGGACCTCTATAGAAATTCTTTTAAAAAATGTTAATGCTGAATTGCTAGAAGGTTCAAAAGATAAGTCTGTCATAGAAAAAGTACTTGATGCAGGAAGACTTATGTTAGCGGCAGACACTGTCGGTGCAGCTCAAGTCATGTTAGACAAGTCCGTAGCATATTCACTCGAGAGAAAACAGTTTGGAAGACTCATTGGTTCATTTCAAGCAGTTAAACATATGTGTGCTGAGATGGCCGCAGAATTAGAACCGTGCCATTCAATGATTTGGCATGCTGCTCACTGTCAAGACAATGTCCCTGAAGAAGCCAGATTAATGGCATGTCAGACTAAGGCCCATGTTTCAGAAGTAGGAAAGCAAGTTTCAAAAACAGCAACAGAGGTCCATGGGGGTATGGGTTTTACTGATGAACTAGGTCTTCATTATTGGTTCAAGAGAATAGGATTAAATAGACAATTACTAGGTTCTCCAGAATTGGTTAGAGAGGAAGCTGGTAAATTACAAGGTTTTGATCAGTAATAAGCCACAAAGATAAGCCTGAAGGAATAAGCTCAGTTATATTCATAAAACAGCTAAGATTCTAATTTGTAAACTTTATTTGCCGTTTCATAAAAAAGTTTTCTTTTTTCAGCATCACCCAGATGAATTGTCATTTTCTTATAGGCATTCCAAATCACATGATAAGAAACCGACTGTTTATCAACAGGGAAATTGCTCTCAAACATTGACCTATCTGCTCCGAAACATTCAAGCGTATGCATATAATAGCGTGCCTGCTCGGCAACTATCTCATCTGATGTGGCTGGTAAATTTTTTCTATGCCAATCCCATCCATTGATGGGCATCGCTAATCCACCTAGTTTTGCAAAGACATTGACACATTGGCTTAATTCATAGGTATCTTCTTTCCATTGTTCATAAATCTCATCTCTCTTACCCTCATAAGGTCCAATTCCAAGAGGACCTCCAAAATGATCATGAACTATTGTTAGATTAGGTAGGTTTTTAGCTAATTTAGTTAAGTCTTTTATTTGATTATGGTAATGCCATGTATCAAAAACCATTCCTAAAGAACTAAGCTCTTCTAATCCTTGCTGAAAATTATCTTCTAAATAGATATGAGGAGTAGGATGCGAGTGTGCATTTCTAACTCTTTCGTCTTCATCCCATCCACCCGCGTGTCTGATACCTCTAAAAAGACCCTCACCCTTCTCTTGATGCATTTCTAGAACTTCTTTAACACTTGATCCCAGCATCATATTGGCATGTCCAATTATTCCTGCAATTTGAGCTTTATCAGGGCTTTGTCTTCCTTGTTTGGCAATTTCAACTACAAACTCTGTTTCGCCTACAGGTTTGAACCGATCAGGACCTTCTTCATAGTATTCTTGACCGCAATCGATAAAAACAGTTTTTTTAATATTATGACCACTTGAAGTATCACTCCATAAATCTTCTAAAAGATATCTGTAACTTTCCTTAATTCCAGGAGGATCTTCAGGACCATGCCATAAATGATGATGAGGATCGATGATCTCCATATCAGGATCAATAATTTCCTCCTTTACACCATTTATCCAATTTTCTATTTCATGAATTTTAGCCATGTCAATTTCCTCTAATTATATTTAAAGCATAACCAAAAATATCTGCTATTTCGTCAATTTGCTTTTCCTTTGAGGTCCCTGCTCCGTGTCCTGCCCTCGATTCAACTCTAAGGAGGATTGGATTTGAACATTGCTGAGCTTCTTGAAGTCTAGCAGCAAATTTATAAGAATGTGACGGCACTACCCTATCATCTCTCGAAGATGTTGTGATTAGAGTTGTGGGATAACATATAGATGAACTGATATTGTGATATGGGGAATAGCTCAAGAGATTGAGAAAATCTTGTTCTTTATCAGGTTCCCCGTAGTCACTTTCCCAAGCCCATCCAATAGTAAACTTATGGAACCTTAGCATATCCAAAACTCCTACTTGAGGGATAGCAACTTTGAATAAGTCGGGATTCTGTAGCAATGAAGCAGCTACTAATAAGCCTCCATTTGATCTGCCTAACGAAGTCGTTGTATCGGGTGAACCTATTTCTTTGGTGTGCAAATATTTAGCGGCATAAGCAAAATCATCGAATACATTTTGTTTATTTAGCAACATGCCTTCTTTGTGCCACCTATCTCCGTATTCTGATCCACCTCTTAAATTTGCTACTGCCAATACGCCTCCAGATTTTATCCACATATAAAAGGTTTTACTAAAATAAGGCAAAATCGAAATATTAAATCCACCATATCCATAAAGAAGTACAGGTGTATCCTTTGTCAGCTTGGTCTCTGTGCTATGTGACAGGTGTATTGGGATTTGAGTACCGTCTTTTGAGCTATAGAATTCCAAACTTGTTTTGTACTCCATAACATCCAAACCTTTAATTTCGGTTTTCCAATAAGTTTCGAAAGAGAGGGTTTCGAGATTTAATTCATATATTGTTTGTGGAGAAATAAAATTAGAAAATTCGAAATAAGAGATTTTGTTGTCTAAACTTCCTTTAAAACCAGATAGAGTTCCTCTTCCTTCAAAAGGCAATTCGGTTATAAAGTTACCTTCCAAATCAAAAATTTTTACCTCAGAAAGCGTATCAACTAGATAATTGAGAATAAGCTTATCCCCCACTACTGAGGCACTGGAAATTGGAAATTTGCTTTCCGGAATTAAATCCCTCCAAATAGGTTCATTAGATGATAGATCTAATAGGAATATTCTTCCATTAGGTGCATCTAAATTTGAAAAGAACCACGCTCTATCTTTGGTTCCTCCTAAGAAGTTATAGGTCGCCACAAATTCACTTATAAGAGGTACGAAATTTAACGAATCATCAAAACTGATTGAGAGGAAATTCCTTTCATCTGTACCCTCACCAATAGATAAAATTCTATATGCGCCCTCTTGTGGAATGTTTATTGACCATGATAAATCTGGATTCAAAGTATCTTGATAAATCAACCTATCTTGATTTTGTTTAGTCCCCAACTTGTGAAAATAGAGTTTAGGGCTTTTATTTAAATCGGAAAGCGCTACTGAAGTTGGATTGTATTTTTGATAGTAAAAACCTGAACTATCCTGCTCCCAAACTGCATAAGAAAATTTTGAATATTCAATTAGATCTTCAAGTATTTGATCATGATCTATATCTAGTACTTTCCAAGTACGCCAGTCAGACCCACCATCAGATATAGAAAATGCGAGGTATTTCCCGTTTGGACTGACGCTAACATCTCCTAAAGAAATGGTTCCATCTTCAGAAAAATTATTTGGATCTAGAAGTATTCTAGCTTCACATGAATCGCAATCCTTCATCATAAAAACAGATTGCTGTTTTTTACCATCATCATAGAAATAAAAGGTTTTATCCTCTTTCTTAAAGGGAATGCTTATATCTGAGGTTTCCCAAATTTCTTCTAGGTCTTTTTTTATTTTTCTTTGGATTGGATTTTTTAGAAATTGATCAGCAATTTTATTTTGTTCCTCAACCCATGCTTTGACTTCATCACTTGTAAAATCTTCAAGCCAACGGTAAGGGTCGCTTATCACTCTGCCAAATAGAGTTTCAAGTAATTCTTCTTGTTTTGTATATGGGTATTTCACTTCGCTTGATCCTGAATCACATCCTATTAGGAACATAATTAATATAATTTTTGAGTATTTAAACAATATATTCCCCAGTAATTTATGCAATAAGTATAGAATAAAAAAAGATTATGAATCTAATCTTAAGAATGCACATAAATATCTTAATCTCTATTTTGTTATGCTTCTCCGTCACTACCATTTCAGCAAATACGAATTATGACTCTTATGTGCTCGGCTTTGGTTCTTGTATAACCGAAAAAAGAGATCAACCTATATGGTCTGCAATTGAAAAAGAAGACATAAATGAATTCTTTTTTATGGGAGATAATGTCTACGGTGACTCCGAAGATGGGCTTTTACAAGAGATGAAAGCCTCATATGAGAAGCAAAGAGTATTGTTCCCAGAATGGCTGTTTAAGAAAAAACTAAATGCAATATGGGATGATCATGATTATGGAAAAAATGATGGCGGTGCAGAATATCCGCTTAAGAAAGAAGCTCAAAAACTTTTTCTGGAGTTTTGGAATGTTAAAAAAGACGATCCTAGGCACAATAGAGATGGGATATATTTTTCGGAAAAATTGAAAATAGGTGATTTAAATGTCAATTTGATAGGACTGGATACAAGATATCATCGGTCTCCTTTAGATCAAACAGATAAGCCCTATTACCCTACTCAAGATAAAAGCAAAACTATTCTGGGAGTTGAGCAATGGGAATGGTTAGAAAATGAACTTTTAAAAGAAAATGATTTGTTAATTATTGCTTCGTCAATCCAAGTATTAGCTACAAATCATGTCTTTGAAAAATGGCATAACTTTCCTCATGAGAGGGAGAGACTATTAAAACTCTTAGAAAATATTAGTTCACCAGTCATAATTCTTTCCGGGGATAGGCATAAGGCAGGCTTATATAGATCAAAAAATATCATTGAGATGACGTCATCATCAATGAACAAACCTATATCAAGACCGTTCAGATTTATTTGGGATTTACTTTTTAAAGAGACGGATGACCTGTTGAACGGAGAAATGTACTATGGCGAAAATTATGGTGTTTTAACCATAGGAGTTAATCAAAATTTGATGCTTGAACTTAAGGGCATTGACGGTGAATTAATTTTGCAGCACACAATAAAAAAAGGGGCCTTGAAGGCCCCCTCTTCTTAATTTGCGGCTTTAATCCTGACAGTTGAATAAGATCTTCCGTTATCGCAAACAGCTATATCTCCCAATGCTTCAACTTCTGGTGTCCCTCGGAGGTTCTCACCAAAATTATCGACATTCTTTCCAAAATCAGCTGGTGTATTTGCATACAAAGAATAAACATAATCATAGTCATATTCTCCTGCACCGGTTGGAGCCATTATCATTTTCCTACCCATGTTATCTCCTGTAGATTTAGCTTTTTTTGCAAAGTCTTTATAGGTATCAAACGCTTTTCTCATAGTGATTCCCTCCTTGAGAGTACACTCAGTGAAACGAACAAAGCCAAAATCTCCTATCTCTCCATCAGGACTTGATATAGGCCATTGCCATACATCAACCACACGCTGATTTGTCACAGGCAGGGTTCTCAACATTGAGCCTCCTTCCTTAAGCCATTGATCTATGGCAGCGTACTGCTCACCTGCCGACGGCCATAGATTCAGCCAGACATAATCTGCGCGCTGCATGTCATCTGAAAAATACGGTGAAAAGACTACAGTTTCCATTGGATCCCAAGCACTTTTGTCCTCCATCCACTCAACAAATTTTTCACCCCAACTTAGCAAATCATCCATATCTTTGCCTTTATTGAATTGTCCAGAATAGTATTCAGCTTTGTTTGCAACTGGTTCATATTTGTATTCCTCAGCTGCAATAAAGCTTGAAAATACTATGAGTAGTGTTAATAAATTTTTCATAACTTTTATTTTTTTAGCCAGATATTAAACATTTGCATAAATAAGATACAAAGCAAAAATAAAGCAGTAAGTGCATCAGGAATTAAATTGAATGCAGCTCCTGGTTCAGGTGCATTTGCAATAAAATTTTGCGCTCCCTGGCTTATCTCGACACCTTGAGCTTGCATTGCTGCAAATACTCCAGCTATTCCATTACCAATCCACTCCGTTGCTCCAGCATTAAAATTCAATTGAAAAACAATAATTAGACAAAAAACTGTAACAACTATTTTGCCTAATAAGTTATCTGAATCCCCTGCCATATTCGCAGCTCTAAAGCTAACCCATAGTAAAAAAGCTAATCCAACAAAGTAAGCTGCATTGGCTAATGTAGCAAGCCAAAAAGTATTCCAAATTTCTAATTCGGTGGGCATATCTCTCTCCTAAGTAATTAATAAATGAGAATAATTCTCAAATTCACTTTATACCTTTATAAAATAACAATCAAACTTTAAAGCCTTGATAAATAAATTTTTATACAATGAAGAAAATAGGGAAATAAATGACAATTAAAATTTACAGCACTGAAGGGTCAAGAGGTGTTAGACCAATATGGACTGCCGAAGAAATGGGTCTTGATTACGAAATAGAGATGATGCCCTTTCCACCGAGATTTCTAAAGCCAGAATACTTAGAAATAAACGTCCTTGGCACCATACCTTACTTAATAGATGGCAATACAAGAATGACCGAATCAGTAGGCATTTCGCAATATTTAGTTGATAGGTATGGTCCTACGGATCTAAAAGTCAATGTTGATGAAGAAGATTATGGCTCCTATCTCAATTGGCTAACTCATGCTGATGCAACTTTAACTTTTCCACAAACTGTTTTCATTAGATATACATTACAAGAACCGGGTGTAGCCGATGCAGCTGCTGAAGGGTATAAACGATGGTTTGTTGCAAGGCTAAAATTGCTAGAAGCAACTCTAGCAGACAGAGAATACCTGTGTTGCAATAGATTTACCATTGCAGATATCTGTGTAAGTTATGCCATATATTTAGCTGGAACTCTGGGAATAGAACAAGCATTCAAACCAAACATAAAACGATGGACAGATATGCTCTTCGAGAGAGAAGCGTTCAAGAAGATAATTGCCTTTAAATATGATGGCCCTGGACCATCGGGTCCTGAAAAGTTAGAAAAATAATGATTTCTAATACTTTAGTTTGTGAATACTTAAGCGACGATATGTCGGGAGTAAAGATGATAGAGAGAGACCTCCCCAAACTTAAGACAGATGAAGTTCTTATTAAAGTAAAGGCAAGTTCAGTAAATTTTCCTGACTACTTGATGACTCAAGGAAAATATCAACATAAACCCGATCTTCCTTTCGGCCTTGGTATGGAGGGGTCCGGAATTATCGAACAGGTTGGAGAAGCGGTTGAAGATTTTAGACCTAATGATGAAGTAACTTTCGGAGCTGTGGGGCAAGGAGCTTTTACTGATTATATTATTGTTAACCAAAAGGCCGCTCAAACTAAACCCGAAAATCTCTCATTTGAAAAAGCTGCTGCATTTCAAACTGCATATCTAACAGCCTATGTATCTTTAGTACGCAGAGGTTCTTTGAAGCGAGGAGAGACATTATTGGTTCATGGTTCGACAGGAGGTGTGGGAATGGCTGCTGTGCAGCTTGGAAAGTATTTAGGTGCCAAAGTCATTGCTACAGGAACTTCAGAAGAAAAACTTAAATTTACTTTAGATTGGGGTGCCGATCATACAGTCTTAACCCATAAAAATAATGTCGTTGAGTTTAGAGAAGAAGTTAAGGAACTTACTGAAGGAAAAGGAGCTGATGTAATTTATGATCCTGTCGGAGGAGATGTCTTTGATCACTCAATCCGATGTATCAATTGGGGCGGAAGACTTTTGATAGTCGGATTTGCTAGTGGCAGAATACCTCAACTTCCAATAAATATGGCATTAATCAAAGGTTTTTCCGTCATTGGTGTCCGCGCAGGTGAATATGGACGTAAAGATCCAATAGGTGGAATGGAAAATAATCAAGCTATAAGAGAGATTTGTGAAAAGGGTCACTTTGATCCGCATATATGCAAAACATTTCCTTTGGAAGAAGCAAAAAGCGCCATACAATTTTTATCCAAAAGAAAATTAATCGGTAAAGTTATAATAAAAAACTGACCTTATCTCCTAGAAGCATTTGATATTGTTTCTAAGTCCAGATTCGAATATTCAAAAACTTCTACCTTAGGAATCAAGGAACCTACTTCTTGATTCCAATCATAGTGATAACCTAATGAAGAGGAATCTGGAGGTTTTATAAAAAACTTTATGGTGTAAATATCTGTCCTCATTCCTGGTAATTTTGTATTTAAAGCATAGTGGAAATTATCCGAAAGGTTTAAATGAGGAAGTAAATCAATTGATTTAGTAATTTGAGTTTTTTGATTTTTCAGCTCAGCACTCACATTTAGGTAAGGAACAAATCCTCCTTTTTGTGATCCCTCTGGAGCACTGTCATTCCAGTTTGCAAGGACTTCAAGGTGTATATCAGAGTTCTCCTCATTGCCAAAAAAATTACTGGGAGATACATCATCTTTAATTGCGACTTCAAATACTAGATTAATTCCGTTTTCAATAGTTTCTTCTCCTAAAATCATCTCTGGAATTTCGCTCCATAGATGAACAGGGAATATAAAGGGAATCAGAAAAGTTTTAAATAATCGCATTAAAGTATTTTAACCCAATAATTCTTGTCCTGGTTTCCAGTTACAGGCAGTAAGACCACCAGCTTGAAGCGCTTCAAGAGTCCTTAGTGTCTCTATAGGATTTCTTCCAGTATCTAAAGCATTAACGCAAATATGTTGAACAATATTATCTGGATCAACTATCATGGTAGCTCTATAAGCCACTCCCTCTTCAGACATCAAACCTAACTCCGATGTTAATTTTCCTTGAGGATCTGCAAAGCTACGATGATTTAATTTACTCAAACCAGGATGTTCTCTCCTCCAAGCAAGTTTACAAAATTCATTATCTGTACTTCCGCCGATGAGGATGCAATCTCTCTTTTCTAATTCTTCATTGATTGATGCAAATTCGATAATTTCAGTTGGGCAAATAAAAGTAAAATCCTTTGGATAAAAATATATAACTTTCCATTTCCCATCAAAACTGCTGTCAGAAAAACTTTCAAAAGCTGATTCACCAGACTCTTCTGGTTCATTAAATCCAGGTTTAACTGATACCAAGTTAAATTCAGGCATTTTTTCACCTATTCCAATCATATTCGCTCCTTAAAAATAATTTAAAAAAGTTGAATTATAAATGATAATGATTATCATTACTATTTCATTATGACAACTAAACAATTTGAACTAACGGAAGAAGAAATAAGGCTTGTAGCTTTATATAGAAAGAAAGAATTTACGCACGCCTCCAATACAGATAAAAGAATTACTAGCATGAGGCAGTCTATGGAATTTATAGATAAGTTCAGAACTCTTATAGAAGCTGAAAAGGAAATGAGAATCAACTCAGAGATGATTTATAAATATCTCTTCAGGGTTTTAAGTTTATTTAATGAAAGGTGTAATTACTTTGGACTTGACTCAAGAAGTCATGTTATAGATATACTAGATGAAATTGAAGGGATTGCACCCTATCATAAGTCCGACAGTAGAGTTACCTTAAATTAATATCTGTAAGGCCTAGAAATTTCAAGAATTGCTGGTTTCTTGCCTTCACTAACCCAAATAAAGTGATGTGCAAGCATAGCGGGTTCTACATATTCTGGTCGTGCAATTATTTCTAAATCGTTATCTTTACAATATTGATCTATATCCTCTATGCAATTACTGACAAGATAAGATTTCTCATTGTCTTTATCTTTTGTTATTGCATAACTAAACATTGGATATATTTTATACCTTAGAGCAAAAAATTGGTTCTACCAATTCCATATATTTGGCATAAATCACTTCTAGACTTGTTCTGTCCAGCCTAATAACCGTTATGAATTCACTTTGTGATGCATCGGTATATTGACCAAGCTCATAAAATTCATTTGAAACTTTTAAATCCATTGTCAATTGGCCTTTTTTCAATATTTGAGTTGCTCTCTGTGTCTCTGTACCAAGCAGCAAATTAAACGATAAATCCTTATAACTATTATTTGCCTTACAATCTAGGTTTATAAATTCCGTATATAAATTAGTTGAACTCGCAACCAAAAATAGAAATATTAATTTCTTAATCATTTATAAATACACGGTCCGCTTCTTTGATCACATTTACCAAGCCTAGAATCCATTTCATCATTGTTAATTTTTTTTAAGCTATTTTCTGCACCCATGACCCGGAAGTCAGAGCAATCTAAGTTCCTTTTTCTTTTTTCAAGGTTTATGACCTTTTGCAACTTAACTTTTTGAATTAATTCAAGCGAAGAAAATTCGAATTCAGTTTCTGGAAAACACAAAAAAAAGTTATCAGAATTTTTTATATCATCAATATGACCACCCCCCATTGTGCAGCCAAATAAAAGAAGGGAAATAGGAAGAATAAAAAAACCTTTCATTTAGTAAATCACGTCAATGAATAAAAATAATAACGATGGCACTATGAGGCATCCGATTGCCGTATAAAAGGTTGCAGTCATGGCTCCATAAGGTACTAGCTTAGGATCAACAGCAGCCAAACCCGCGGCAACACCGCTGTTGGTTCCCATTAAACCACCAAAAACCATTGCAGACCTTGGATTATTAAGACCAATCGATTTAGCAACAATAGGTGTCATTGTCATAACCAATATAGATTTAACTAAACCTGCAGCAATACTTAGCGCAATTACCTCACTGCTTGCGCCAATTGCCGACCCAGTAACAGGACCTACAACAAAGGTCACAGTTCCTGCACCAATGGTGGTGATGCTCTTGGCATCGTCGTATCCAAATAAAATAGCAACGATAGAGCCTAGGGAGAATGATAAGATAACTCCTAAGAATAACGAGACAATACCAACCACTCCAGAAGTCTTCAAATCACTAAACTTCGCCCCATACGCAGTTGCAACAATAGCAAAATCTCTCAGCATAGATCCTCCTAAAACTCCTACCCCTGATAAAATTGCTATATCCGCTACTCCTTTATCCCCCTCATAATAACTTCCTGCAATGTATGCAAAAATTAGTCCAAGAATGATTGCAATTGCTGACCCATGAAATCTTCCTTTAGTTAACTTTTCAGAAAGGAAATAAGAAAGGTATACAGTCACTCCAACAAATACAAATGCGGTAATGAGACTATTTTTTATTAAAATCTCTTCAACAATATTCATTTATCTTTGAGGTTAGACAATAAAGGAATGAATAGGAATGATATCGAGACAACAACAATTCCTGCCACCAAGGCCATGAATCCACCATCCAAGGCTCCGACAACATTTTGTTTAGCTGCCATAGCAACCACTATTGGTATATAAATTAGACTCCAAAAAGTGATGCCCGATTCAGAAATATCCCCGATACTAAGTTTAAAATTTTGATAATTAGATAAGATCATCAACAAAAACATAGCGATACCTATTCCGCCAACATTTGCATCAATCCCGAAAAGTTCTCCAAGCCACTTCCCGATAATTAATCCTATCAAAGTGCAGATACCTAAGAGGGCTATTCCATAAATGACCATATCAAATTAAATATTCAAGATAAAACAAACCTACACTCAAACTTAAGCCAACGAGTATGACAAAATATTGTATGAAATTCTCATTTACTAATTGAGTTAGTCTTGCGCCTATATAACCTCCGATAACTGAAAATATAATCATATAAAGAGCATAAGACCAAACTACAAACTGGTTGGAAATAAAAACCATCACTGAAACAACAGTAATTACAAAAGAAAGTAATGATTTAATTGCTGATAATTCTCTCAGTGAATATTTCTTTTCAAATGACAACGCAGATAATAAGGCAATACCTAAGCCTCCATTGAAGTAACCTCCATAAGAACTGACGAAGCCCAATAAAACTTTTGATAAAAAAGGCTTTTGACTCTTTGGAATATTATTTTGATTCACAACATTTATTGCGAACAAAAGCGTTGCAATTAAGATTAAGAAAGGGATGACTTGCATGAAGAATTTATCAGTGGAACTGATCAGCAATGTAGCGCCAACTGATGAAAACAAAATACTTAAAACAATTAAAATAAATAAATATTTTCCGCTCACTGAAGATAGGACATCTCTGAATCCCAGAACTGAGCCTAAATAACCTGGAAACATGACAGAAGCGCTTGTTGTGTTTGCCATAACCGGACTCATTCCTGCCGATAGTAATGCAGGCAGAGTAATAAATGTACCTCCACCAGCAATAGAATTTAGACCCCCAGCAAATAATGCAGCACTGCACGCAAATAAGAGATTAGAGTAATCCACTGAAAGTTATAAACCCTCAACAATTACTACATGTCTGACAGAAGATTTAGAAGAGAATTCAAGAGCTTCTTTGTACTCTTCGGAATGATAAGCCTCTTCAGCAGCATCAATTGATGGGAATTCAATTAGTACTGTTCTTTCAAATGACTCACCTTCGAGCTTAGTTTGTTGCCCTCCTCGAGCAAGGAACTTACCTCCGTATTTTTCAATAGCTGGACCTGCCAACTTGATGTATTTGTTATACAACTCACTATCTGTAATATGACAAAGAGTTAGCCAATATCCTTTCATCAATAGGTCCTTATGACTTAAAGTTTAATCTTTTTGAGTGAAGAATGGGTTCTGTATAACCACTAGGTTGAGTTCTACCTTTTATAGCCAAATCTACCGCTGCAGAAAAAGCTATTCCTTCGAAACTTGGAGACATATTGATGTATGCAGGATCGCCTTCATTTTGTTGATCAACAACCACTGCCATTTTTTTCATCGTCTCAATGACCTGTTCTTCCGAACATAAGCCATGGTGAAGCCAATTAGCTATATGTTGACTGGATATCCTACAAGTTGCCCTATCTTCCATGAGACCAACATTGTTGATGTCTGGAACCTTCGAGCATCCAACTCCTAAATCAATCCACCTTACAACATACCCTAAAATTCCTTGGCAATTATTATCGAGTTCGGATTGAATATCCTCCGCAGAAAGACTCTCAGGATTCTCCATAACTGGAATGGAAAGAATATCTTCAAGAGAAGCCCTAGGTCTTGATAAAAGTTCATTTTGTTTATCAGAAACGGAAATTTGGTGGTAATGGATTGCATGAAGTGTTGCTGCCGTTGGCGACGGAACCCAGGCACAATTAGCTCCAGCTTCAGGGTGCATGGATTTATTTTGATACATTCCAAGCATTTCATCAGGCATAGCCCACATACCTTTACCAATCTGTGCTTTTCCTTTAAATCCAGTTTCTAATCCCACATCCACATTCCAATCTTCATAAGCATTAATCCATGGTTGTTGTTTCATTTGAGCTTTTGGAATAACTGGCCCAGCTTCCATACTGGTATGAATTTCATCACCAGTTCTATCTAAAAAACCGGTGTTTATAAAAATTACCCTATCTTTGGCTACTCGGATGCACTCCTTCAGATTTACAGTCGTTCTTCGCTCTTCATCCATTATCCCTATTTTGACAGTTAAACGATCTAAGCCTAACACTTCTTCAACTCTTTCGAATAAATCACAAGTAAACTGCACCTCCTCAGGACCGTGCATTTTAGGTTTTACAATGTATATACTGCCCGTTCTTGAATTAGCTGATTTACCCTCTTTTTGTAAATCATGCTTTGCAATGCATATAGTAAACATAGCATCCATGATTCCCTCAGGGACTTCATTTCCATCAACATCTAAGATTGCTGGGTTAGTCATCAAATGACCAACATTTCTGACCAACAAAACACTTCTTCCAGGCAAGGTTATTTCACTATCATCTTTGCCGGTATAACTTCTGTCTCCATTGAGAGATCTTGTCATTTCCTTATCACCTTTTACAAAAGTTTCTTTTAAATCTCCCTTCATTAATCCGAGCCAGTTCCTATATGCTAATGACTTATCTTCAGCATCAACTGCGGCAACTGAATCCTCTAGATCCTGAATAGTTGTAACTGCCGATTCAAGAACAACATCCTTTATATTGGCGGGATCATCCTTGCCAATAGAATCCTCAGGATCGATTTGAATATCTATATGTAAATTATTGTTTTTAAACAATATACTTGCCGGATTATCAGGATCACCTTTGTACCCTATGAACTGACTTTTATCAGACAATGATCCTGAAGACTGATCACTAAAAGCGATAACCAAATCACCATTTTCTACTTTAAAACCGGTTACGTCTTTGTAATTACCTGATTGTAAAGGAACCGATTCGTCTAAAAAGTCCTTTGAAAACTCTATGACTTTGTCTCCTCTAGCAGGATTATAAGGCCCAGATCTTTCAGCTCCACCCTCTTCTGAAATCATATCTGTTCCGTATAGGGCATCGTAAAGACTTCCCCATCTAGCATTGGCAGCATTTAAAGAAAATCTAGCATTCATAACAGGAACTACTAATTGTGCTCCTGCAACTTCTCTAATCTCACTATCTACATTTGTTGTAGTTATTTCAAAGTCTTCGCCTTCATCAATTAGGTAATCAATTTTCTTTAAGAACTCTATATATTCATCCTGATTATGTGGTTCGCCTTTTCGGCTTATGTGCCATTCATCAATTTGCTTTTGAATCTCTTTACGTTTATCGAGCAAGGCTTTATTCCTTCCACCAAATTCTTGAAGAATTTTTTCAAAAGCGGACCAAAAACTGTCTGCTTCGACATCAATACCAGGAAGGACTTCATTTTTTAAGAAACTATCCAGTTCATGTGAGACCTGTAAATTTCCATGTTTAACTCTTTCAGACATTGAATTACCTTATATTCATTTAGTTGTAAGATATTACATGATAATAGATTAAGAGAAATATTATTTTTTTTTAATCTTCATTTAGGCTAGCATATTGCTTGATTTAATAATTTAAGGGGAAAATTATGTCGACCATTAACGAAGTTACTAACCTTGAAGTAACAGACTCAGTTGCAGTAATCACACTTAACTCACCTCCAGTAAATGCACTCTCAGCCAATGTCAGGGAAGGTTTAAATAATGGAGTTGAGGCAGCAATTAAAGATGATGCCGTTAATTCAATTGTAATAATATGTGATGGCAGGACATTTATTGCAGGCGCTGATATTACTGAATTTGGTCAAGCTCCAAAGGGTCCATCCCTTTATGATGTACAAGATATGATCGAAAATTCTCCCAAACCTGTAATCGCTGCAATTCATGGAACAGCACTGGGTGGTGGTTTAGAAGTTGCTCTTACTTGTCATTACAGAATAGCTGTACCCTCAGCAAAGTGTGGATTGCCTGAAGTCAATTTAGGTCTTTTGCCAGGCGCAGGAGGAACACAAAGACTTCCAAGAATAGTTGGTGCGCATAAAGCCTTAATCATGATGACAAGTGGAGAACATGTCCCAGCAAAGCAGTGTTTGGAAATGGGTCTTGTTGATGAATTAGCGAATGAAGAGGATCTAAAAAAAGACGCAACTAATTTTGCTAATAAAATTGTATCTGAGGGAAGACCTTTAGTTAAGGTCAGAGATGCAGAAGAGAAGATTGCATCCGATAAAGGAAATGAGGAGCTTTTTTCTGAATTCAGAAAATCCATAGCAAGGAAAACAAGAGGTTTCTTGGCACCAGAATACAACATTCAATGTGTAGAAGCCGCCGTTAACCTACCCTTTGAAGAAGGCTTAAAAGTTGAGCAGGATTTATTTATGAAACTCATGACCGGCTCACAATCAGCTGCACAAAGATATATTTTCTTCGCTGAGAGACAAGTTACAAAAATTCCAGATATTGAGAAAGAAACTCCTTTAAAAGAAATTTCCTCTGTGGGAGTTATAGGTGCAGGAACTATGGGAGGTGGGATTTCAATGAACTTTGCTAATGTTGGAATACCTGTAACCATAATTGAACAAAATCAAGAGAGACTAGATAAAGGTTTAAGCATTATTCGTAAAAACTATGAAAATACTGCGGCGAAAGGCAGGATTACAAATGGCCAAGTAGAAGAAAGAATGAGCCTTATAAATGGTCAAACATCTCTTGAAGCATTGGACTCTCAAGATCTAATAATAGAAGCAGTATTCGAAAATATGGATCTTAAGAAAGATATCTTCAAACAACTTGATGGAATATGTAAAGAAGGAGCCATCCTAGCTTCAAATACTTCAGCATTAGATGTAAATGAAATAGCAGCTGAGACTGAAAGACCAGAGGATGTGATTGGCCTTCATTTCTTTAGCCCTGCAAATGTCATGCGTTTACTTGAGATAGTGAGAGGTGATAAGACATCGAAGTCAGTTGTTGCAAGTTCGTTAGCTATTGCTAAGAAAATTCAAAAAATTGCTGCTGTAGTGGGAGTATGCCCGGGATTTGTAGGAAATAGAATTCTTGCACAAAGACAAAGGGAAGCAAATAAGCTCATTCTTGAAGGTGCACTTCCATGGGATATAGATGATGCTCTTTTTGATTTTGGATTTCCAATGGGACCTTTTGCAATGTCTGACCTTGCAGGATTAGATATTGGTTGGAATAAAGAAACGTCTAATGGTGAAACTCTAAGAGATGTTTTATGTGAAGCAGGAAGATTGGGGCAAAAATCAGGAAAAGGGTTTTATGTCTATGATGAAAATAGAAATAAATCACCTGATCCTGAGGTGGAAGCAATAATTAAAAAATTTGGAGAAGAGCGACAAATCCAAATGAGGGAAATAAGTAAAGAAGAGATTCTTGAGCGTTGTTTGTATCCTATGATCAATGAAGGCTTTAAAATTCTTGAAGAGGGAATGGCAATAAGGGCAAGTGATATAGATATTGTTTGGACAAACGGCTACGGATGGCCAGT
>ENA-OSEY01000697-OSEY01000697.1-marine-metagenome-genome-assembly--contig:-NODE-697-length-23869-cov-3.264417_pt1 | contig 23869 bp, 22 predicted proteins | sample MGYA00248465_ERZ534230 | MGnify/ENA primary metagenome ERZ534230 (study PRJEB26409, sample SAMN06344110) | marine metagenome | isolation source: Sea water from surface | place: Atlantic Ocean:Southern...
GTGATCATTTAATTCTTTTTCAGTTTTTTCTAAATCGACATCTATACGACCCAATCCACTCGCTATACTGATCAAGGAGATATAAGAATGGGCTAGCGCTACCCCTTGATTTCTTATGGTAGTTGAATCAGTTAGGTCTCGTTGCATTCTTGATATTGCAAGTTTTCTTGCTAAGAATTCCAGTATTGCATTTGATATTCCAAAATTACCCTCCGCGTTTTCGAATTGAATGGGATTAATTTTATGTGGCATTGTTGAAGATCCTATCTCTCCAGCTAATTTCTTTTGTTTAACAATTGAGCGACTAATATACAACCACATATCCTGACATAGATCAGCTAGTATGGAATTGATTCTCAAAATATTATGGTAGCTTTCAATGATTGAGTCATGAGGTTCGATCTGAGTGGTTATTAGATTAGGCTCTAAGCCCATGGACCTAATGAATTTTTTTGCAAAATTTAACCAATTAACTTTTGGATATATAGTTTCATGTGCAGACCATGTGCCTGTTGCGCCACCAAACTTTCCCAAAAACTTGTGTGACTTGAGTTGTAATATTTGTCGATCAAGCCTTTTAAAAAATACGGCATACTCTTTACCAAACGTTGATGGCGTTGCTGGCTGACCATGCGTCAATGACAGTATTGGCACTTTCTTATATCTTTTAGCAAGTTTTCTAATAGAACGATTTAAACTTACTAGTTGTGTAAGATATGGACCTTTGAGTGCATCCATCCACATTAAACTATAGGATAAATTATTTACATCTTCAGAGGTAAGACAAAAATGTATCCATGGATGAATGGATTTCTTTATCTTTTTTTGAAGAAAATATTCTATTGCTTTTACATCATGATTGGTTGTTTTTTCTATTGATTTAACATCTAATGCGTCATCAATTGAAAAATTCAAATAAATATTTCTTAATCTTTTTTCCTCTTTTTCGTTGAATGGCTTTAATTCAGGTATTTTTTTTTCTTTAGATAAAGAAATCAAATATTCTATTTCAACTTGTATTCTATATTTTATTAAAGCTGATTCTGAAAAATATGGGCGAAGTAATTCTGTTTTGTTATGATATCTACCGTCTAACGGCGAAATAGAATTAATGGGATTAGACACCAAATATCCGTTTAACTGCAAGTGCACAGTTACCAGGATCAATCACGGTTAGAACCGGTGTGTTGCTTGGCATTTGCAAAGTTGAATGTATGTTGACTAGCATATCAGCTTTGTCTGAAAAGGGTGGGCAGCCAAGTGTTGGAAATTCAGAATTAGCAGCAACGAAACCTGACAATGCGTTAGAGCGACCGGCTATGGTAATATAAACAATATCTTTTTTTGTCTTGTTATTATCTATAATCTCTAAAACTTTTAATGGTTGTTTGTGGGCAGAAGCTGCATGTTGTTCCCAGTCTATTCCAAAATCGTCTAATTTATCAGTAATTTTCTTTGCATGGGGCTCGTCTGCGGTCGAACCCATAATCAGTATTGCTTTCATAGAACACTCCCTAGATTATCAATTATTCTTTCTGTTACAGGTAAGCTTTTATCTGGAAAAGGAAAAGTTTTACCAGTTATTGTTTCATACAAATAAACATACCTTCTTGACAGTTCCACAACCAGATCTTCAGGTGCTTGAGGTAGTTCTTTATCATTGTAAGGATCACAGTTGTCAACAAACCATAATCTTAAAAACTCTTTGTCTATATTTTGTGGCTCTTTACCGCTATTAAATCTTTCTTCATATGATTCAGATATCCAATATCTGCTAGAATCAGGGGTATGAATCTCATCGATTAATACAATGTTGCCATCTTTATCTTTACCCATTTCATATTTTGTGTCCACCAATATTAAACCATTTTCCTTGGCTTTCTCTTGACCAAAGGCAAATAGTTCAAGTGCCTTTTTACTACAATAGTCCCAATCCTCTTGAGTCATCCATTTTTCTTTGACAATATCTGTTGGAGAAATAGGGCGATCATGATCCTCTTCCTTGGTTGTAGGGGTGAGCATATTTTGTTCTAATCTTTGATTTTTCTTTAATCCTTCTGGCAAATCATTACCACAATATTCCCTATCTCCATTGTTGTATACTGTCCAAAGAGATGTGCTAGTGCTACCGGTAATAAAACCACGAACTACAAATTCTATGGGAAAAACATCACACTTTTTAGCGAGTGTAACGTTCGGATCTGGGATATCAATTACATGATTTGCAATTATATCTTTTGTCGCCTCAAACCACCATGCACTTGTAAGATTTAGCACTTGCCCTTTGAAAGGGACTGATGCCAGTACTCTGTCGAAAGCACTTTGTCTATCGGTTGTAATCAAAGCAATTGAGTCACCCAAGTCATATTGGTCTCGCACTTTGCCAGATCTTTTTATTCCAGATGGCAAGGAAGTTTCAGTTAGTGTATTGGTTAATTCAGCAACGATGTTGCTTTTATAATCTTCATTTAATTCTATAGTATTCATATGATATTTGGTTAAATAATATATTTGTTTTTAAAATTCTTTCTAAATCGTTTTCAAAATTACTTCCATTAATTTTCAGATTCCACAATACACCGTGTTTTATTTGTAAAACTTTATCAATGCCCATACTACTTTTTAATGTTTCATAAGCTGCTCTACCTTGTATATTTTCTTTTTGACAGACTAAAATTGATGCAACATTAAGATCTGGTTCGGTTTGTTTTTTTATAAATTCTTTATTGGGATTAAATAGTGTCCCGCTTTTTTTTATTTTTTCTAATGTGTCTTTGCTGTCTTTTTCTATTTCAATTTCCCACATTATTTGTCGTTTGATTCGTACATCAAAACCAATTTGTTGTAAAGCATTTTCTACACTGATAGCTTCATTATCAGTTATGAACATATCAATTAGCCACATGATTTTTGATGAATCTTTGGGGTATTTATTTTGTTTTAATTTCGCTGGTTTAAATTTTAGCGTTTTGAATCTTGGTTTACTCTTATCATCAATATACTTTTTCATTGATGAAAAAATTGCATCTCCTTTTGGCGTTCTTTCCGGGTGCGGCATCATGGCCATTACATTTCCAGCACTATTGCAAATAGCTGCTATATTGTTTATAGAACCGTTAGGGTTAGTTGGAAATTCATTTATAGTGCTACCATTTTCATCACAATACTTATATAGCTCTTGTTCGTTTTTGACCATTTCATTTAGTAGAGTCTCAGGTATGACAAATCTTCCTTCGCCATGAGCTAAGGGTATTCTGATAATCTCACCTTTTTGTAAATGCTTTGTAAATGCTGATCTCGCCGGATCAACGTTCATTTTAAGATTTGTCCAAACATTGTAATAGCCTTGCCCTAAGATCCTTCCAGATTTAACTCGTTTATTTTCTGTTAAAGCTGCTCCGATCTCATAGTTTCTTAATCCAGGCACCATTCCACTTTCAACTAAAATTTGAGCCCCATTACAGATACCTAATACAGGTTTTCCCGATTCTGATTGGATTATAATTTCTTTAATAATCTCATCTTGAGCTGCTATCACCCCAGCCCTTGATCTGTCTTCATATGAAAAACCCCCAACAATGATATAACCATCAAATTGATCTAATTTATTATGATCATCATTCCATAAGAATTCTACAGCATTAATATTATTCCTTGCACAGGCTATGAAAGTTTCCCTTTCGGTATTAGACCCAGGGAATTGAATTATAGCAACCTTACTCATTAAATAAGACTTCTCTATTTCCTCTTATAATGGTTCCAATATCATAGACATCTATAACATCTTTCATGATTTCTTTAATGGCTTCGCAAGCTTTATCGTTCGTTATAAGAACCATACCAATTCCCATATTGAAAACTCGAAACATTTCAGATTCTTCAATGTCTCCAATTCTTTGCAATAAACTAAAGATAGGCGGAATAGACCATGTCTCTTTAGATAATAAAGCACTTAATTCTTTTGGTAATATTCTGGGGATATTTTCAACCAACCCTCCACCTGTAATATGCGCTATGCCTGACAGCTTTATATTATTTGTAAGAATTGTGTGAATAATATTGGTATAGTTTAAATGGGGTCGTAAAAGTATTTCTCCAATAGTACTCTCCATATTTTCTACTTTATCGTGAACGGTTAATCCTTCAATATTGAAGATTAACTTTCTTGCAAGCGAATATCCATTTGTATGAAGACCACTTGATCCAAGACCTAGTATCTTATCCCCAATCTGTATTTTTTCACCGGTTATAATCTTGCTTTTTTCTACTATTCCAGTTGTAATACCTACCAAGTCATATTCATCACTTAAATATGTATCTGGCATTTCAGCTATCTCACCCCCCACTAAGGAAACATTCGTTTCTTTGCATGCGATACTCATGCCTTTAACGATTTCTTCAATCTTTTCTGGTGAAATTTTTTCAGTGGCAATATAGTCCAATAATGTAATTGGCCTTGCTCCCATTACAAGAATATCGTTAGCTGCCGCACTTAATAGGTCTACACCAATTGTTGAAAAGTCATTCATCATCCTAGCTATAATCATTTTTGTACCAACACCATCAATGCTTTGAACCATCACTGGGTGATCGTATTCATTACAAACACTTTTTAGATCAAATAGTGATCCAAAATTTCCTATACCTGTTAATACATTGTCAGTAAATGTTGAAGATACGTGTTTTTTTATTCGGTTTACAGATTCATTTCCTGCATCGATGTCAACACCTGCAGCTTTGTAGTTGATTTTTTCTTTCACAATTTTTCTCTTAAGCCCCCTGTCCAGGCATTGAAACAGGTTTCAATATCAATGTTAATCTTATCATTAAAAGTTATTTTTTCATTATTAGTTGTTTTACCAATCACAACGTATTCTATACCTTTTTCTTTCAACTCAATTTTAATTTGATTCATATTTTCATTTTCTACTTCAATAATAAAACCACCAGTCTCACTAAAAAGAATCGCATTTATGTTTATAGTTTCCTCATAATCAATTGAGCATCCTATTTTGTTCTCAAATGTCATTTCAGCTAATGCGCATATCATTCCACCATCTGAAATATCATGGCATGAGGAAATAAGACCATTATCATTAATGCTGTTGAGTGCGTGGATCTGATTTTTAAATTGTTTTAAGATAGGCTTAGGAACATTTGCTCCTAATTCATTATGTATTTGGTAAAACAAGCTACCGCCTAGTTCATCCTTTCTTTTACCAATAACTATGAGTGTTGAATCAGATTTTTGAAAGCTCATTGGTGTTACTTTTTTTACGTCATTTAATTTTCCTAAACAGCTAACAATGGGACTCGGCGGAATAGAGCCTTCTCTTGATTCATTGTAAAAACTTACGTTACCTGCAATGATTGGCAATGGCTTTTCCTCATTGCTAATCAAAGTTATGGCATTGCATGCATCAGATATTCCTCTTACGCTTTCCACAAACTCCCACATTTGTTGTTCATTTTCGGGGTTGCCAAAGCAAAGACAATCGGTCAGTGCTACAGGGGTTGCCCCACAAGCAACAACATTTCTTACGGATTCTACAACAGCATTAATACCGCCCCAATATGGATCTATCATTGCATATCTTGGATTATGATCGGTCGAAAGGGCAATTCCAATATCTTGAATCTCTTCTGGATACTCATCCGAATTGAAAGGAGCCAAAACACCTGCATCATTTTGTCCTGATTCCATAATTGATCGACCCTGGACTTGTTTATCATATTTTTCAAAGATAGGCTCTCTTGAAGCAAAGTTCTCATGTGATAAGCATCGCAGTAATAATTGATTATAATCACTAATTTGATTAATAAATGGCTCTTTATGAATTGTATTTTTCTTTCTGAAAGGTCTTTCATACAAAAAACCTTTTGTGACTTGTGATGCTTCAGCATCAACAATGATTTCATCCTTACTCTCAACAATATATTTTGTATCTTTTGTGATCTTTCCAATAACAGAGGCTTGAGCACCTTTGCTTACATTGTTTAAATCATATCGTTTATTATAGTGATCCAAAATTCTTTGCGTAAGATCAGGTGGACATACCCACATGAATCTTTCTTGTGTTTCACTACATAGATAAACGGAAGAATGAAGATCTTTCATTGATTTATGCACTTTGTCAAGATCTACTGTAGCACCATAGCCTGATGTTTCTGCTAGCTCTACACTGGCACAAGCAACTCCTCCCGCGCCTAGATCTTTAAAACCAACTTTATCAATTAAATTTTCTTTTTGTAAGATCTTAAAAAGGTCATAACTGGATTTTAACAAATGCCTTTCAAGAAAAGCGTTTGGTTCTTGAACTGCCCCTTTGTTTTTTTCTTTTTCATCCTCAACCAATTCGAGCGAGGCAAAACTTGCACCGCCGAATCCACTATTATCAGTAGGTTTTCCAATTAATATCAAGTCATGTCCATCAGCATTCTCTGGTGCATATGAATGAATAATATTATCCTCTCTTACAATACCTAGCGTTACTAATGTTACTAGGCAATTGTCATTATACCTCTCATTATAATATACGTCTCCACCAATATTTGGTATTCCTAATGGATTGCCGTAGCCTGCAACACCAGACACTACGCCGTGATGGATCCATTTGGTCTTTTGATTTTTAATATCTCCAAAGCGGAACGAATCAGTGCATGCTATCACTTCTGCACCCATACACATCACATCTCTGACATTTCCCCCTACGCCTGTCGCTGCCCCTTCATATGGTACAATTTGTGATGGGTGATTATGACTTTCATGGCTCATGACAATGCACCATCTTTTTCCGTTTTTATCTGTTGCAATTGAGACCACACCAGCGTCTTCTTTGGCGCCAAGTACTACGTGGGGGCCATCTGTTGTGAACTTTTTTAAATGATTTCTACTGCTTTTGTAACTACAATGTTCAGATCCTTGAATTGAGAACAAGACCAGTTCATGAATCGAAGGAGGACGCCCAAGCATTTCTTTTTGGACCTGCAATGCTTCATCAGGAGTTAAAGCAATATTCAATTCATTGAGTTTTAGTTTGATCTCTTCTTTGGATAAATTATTAAAATCTATTATCTCTTTTGTGAAGATCATGGTTTGAATAATTATCGAATGATAGTTTCGTGACGCTGGGGTCCAACCGATATTATCTTTACTGAACATCCTACTGCTTGTTCAATAAAATCAATATAGTTATGGATTTCTTTAGGGAGAGCGTTAAATCCTTTGTCCCAAATATTATCAGGAATGGAATCCCATCCTTCTAAAGTCTTATAGACTGGTTTTGCATTTCTGTACATGGTAAGGCTTGCAGGCATTTCAGAAACTGTAGACCCATCAATTTCATAATCTATGCAAACTGGAATCTCTTTAATGCCGTTTAAAACATCAAGCTTGGTTAGAGCAATTTCTGTTAGACCATTTACCCTAACCGCTTGCCTTACTTGAACCAGGTCAAGCCAGCCAATTCTTCTTGGCCTTCCAGTGGTTGTTCCATATTCACCTCCAACGTCCCTTATTTTTTCTGCCATCTCACCATCTATTTCAGATGGTAGTGGGCTTTCACCTACTCTGCTTAAATAAGCTTTTACAACTCCGATGATTCGACCAATATCTCTAAAGCTAACCCCAGTTCCAGTTGAAATATGACCGGCCGCAGTATTTGAGGATGTTGTGTAGGGATATATACCATGATCAACATCAAGACTAATTCCTTGCGCACCTTCAAATAGAATGCTTTTTCCATTTTGATGCGCTTTATAAAGCTCAACAGATGTGTCCGAAACATAATCTTTTAACTTAATTCCAAAATTAATGTAATCTTGAAAAATTGATCTAGGCTCACTAATCATTTTTTTATTGAGCGATTTTTCAATAATGCCTTTTGCAAATGCGTAACCTTTTTCAAGTTTTTGTTTTAAAATGTCTGGCTCTAAAAGATCTATCATTCTTATGCCATTACGAAACATCTTATCTGCATAAACTGGTGCTATGCCTCTTCCTGTGCTACCAGCAGCGAGTTCAGCTTGGTGACCTGATAGAGCGCTATCAAGTTCAATATGATACGGCATGATAATATGACACCTGTCACTAACTAAGAGCTTAGGTTCAATCCCTTTTTCTTTCAAATATGATATTTCGCTTAGCAGAGCTTTCGGGTCAACGACCACTCCATTACCAATAATGCTTACAGGGGATCCGTAAATGACACCGGATGGAATCAAGTGTAATTTGAAAATATTATTATTTACTATAACGGTATGACCAGCATTGTTACCACCATGAAAACGAACGACATAATCAGATTGTCCGGCAAAAAAATCTGTTATTTTGCCTTTGCCTTCATCACCCCATTGCGCTCCAACTATGGCAGTAATTTTTGATTGAGCTGATTTCACTAATATTTAAAAGTTGCTGGCTTGTCCTTTGTATGCGGAAACAAAGTTTAAAGTATTTAAATCTTAGATATAGGTTACATTAATAAACCGTATAGTAAAAGCATGAATTTATTTTTTTTAAAAAATTTACTAAAACGGCCTGATTAAAGTAGCTCTTAAATATTGTTTTGGCTTGAGGTCATCATTCCAATTTTCAATCGTTTGTGCTTCCCCTGCAGACAAGAAAACAAAGCCCAAACCCAACCTAACTTCATACCCAGCAGTTTGAACCCAGTCTTTGCTTTTTGTTCCTTTACTCCAAGCATTTCCAAAGTCAGATATCAAGTTTAAGGATAATGCTCCAGGTATGATCGGAAGTCTGATCTCCATAGAACCAAACACCATACTTTCGCCAATTCTAATTTCATCCCAACCTCTAGGATTGTAGGTTTCTGGCAATAAATTTTCATCAATATTTGTTCCGCCAATATAGATAGGATCATCGTTGGTCAATCCAATGAGATTTTGATTTGGCTGCTTTCCACTTGTTAATGCTTTTGTTTTTAGTCTTAGATAAAAATTCTTAAAGCCTCCAAAAAAATCGGTCTCAAAAATAGAATATGAATATTCTCCAAAAAGTGACTTGTCTGCCCAATTGAAGTTGGTTTTAATACCAAACCCATCGCTTGGCATTAATACATTTCTTTGATGGGGTCTAAGATTTGTCCACTTGTATCCGAGTGATATATATCCATTTTCTTTTTCTTCAGGAAAAGGTAAGTAAAAGAATTTATCATCGAGCTCTATCTCTATGGGTTCACCTGTTTCTTCATCAACCTCTTTAAACACAATAACGTCGTGATTGATAAACGAAATGCCAATATCAATATCATGATTCGATGAAAATGACTCTCCAAAATTAAACGGCATGGATAATCCAATCCGAATCCCGTTGCGAAAGTCGATCATATTAGCCTTGTTATAAAGACGCACGGCAGGATCCAAATTACGATTGAAGCCAATAGTTAAAATTCCAGGAAGAATCCCAGCGTTTGAGTAGCTCAATCCAACACTGCTGTAATCTGGGTTTGGACCATAGTAATTACCTATGGCCATTATATTATTTTTTCCAAGAGCATCAGTCCACATTGAAAGCCCGGTAAAGGAATTCCCGAATGGTAGAGCTAAGGTAATAAAATTTCTTAAATGTTTGGTGAAGCTATATTTTTCTGGGGTAGCGATATCAACTGGATCTGTGATCTCCTCATTCACAAACGAAACATCAGGGCCAGCATTAAGCCAGGACGAATATTTGTCTCTGATGTTAAACGAGGATGTGTTGGATGATCGGAATGGATCAACCTTAACAAGCCTTACACTATCTACAGCATTCAATGTCATAGCAAGGATTGCCGAATCGTTTGGCATCCATTGTTTTGTCCATATACCATCACCTACATCAGTATTTACAGTCATTTTTTGGTTACTAAGATTTATGGTATGAATGTTAGGAACTCCGTTAGCATTAGAAGTGTATGATATAGCTGTTCCGCTTGGGTGCCAGACAGGCATGATGTCAGCATTTTCATTTGTTGTTAGCCTTGTGAGTTCTTTAGTGGTAAGGTCTAGAACATAGATATCTAAGTTGCCGTTCTCAGGTGAAACAGCCATAGCAAGGCTACTTTTGTCTGGTGAAATAGCTGTAAACATTATCTGAGTATTATCAGTGAAATCTGTTATTTGTTCTGTCTTACCCGTTAAATCAGAAATGAAAATATTTGCGATACTATTTTGATGAGCAACATATGCAATCCTATTACTATCAACCCAAGCAGGGTAAGTGGCTCTTTTGGATTGCGTTAACCAAGTGCTTCTATCTGTTTTTTTATCATACACCTTAATATCATAAACTAAAGACTGATTTTCTCCGTGATGGTATTTTGCATAAGCAAGCTTAGACCCTTCATTAGACCAAGCCAATTCAGGGTGAAAATCTCCAAAATCGATTTCTTTTTTACTCCAAATTATCTTCTCTTTATAAGGTTTTTCTAAAGATAACGAATCTTTCTTTGTTAATTTCTTTTTCTCTTTAATCTTTGCATTTTTCTTCTCCCAATCAGCATATCTTTTGCTTTCCTTAGCTGTATCCCTTTCAGCAATGATCAATGATATATCTAACTGTCCTTTATCCTTTGATCCAATGACAGCCATTTGACTGCTATCGCTATAAAATTCAAATCCTTTTACTCTCTTATAGGGCAAGCTGAATACTTTTCCGATTTCATCGTAACTCTCTTTTTGCGAGCGATAACTATAGTAGTATGTGTTCACTAGTCGTCGCCAATCCTCATTGAATTGTTTAACGCTTATTCCTGTCGCTTTTTTGAAGCCTTCCTTGAATGAAAAGAGCTTCAGACCATTGCGATATTCCATTGTTTTGACAATGGTTGAATCTCCAAAGCGATCTGCCATATACAATAACTTAGAAAACCCATCATGGTGCGGATCCATTGTGTTGGTTTTGTTTCTAAGTATATGTGATTTGTGTGCTAGATCAGCTCTATAAGGTCTCCAGCTTTCCGTCTCATATTCAGCAAGACCTTCAACAAACCATCCAGGAGTTCCGCTAAAAACGACACCAAGCGTTTTAAGCCAGCTCCTAGTTTTATGGAAGTAAACAATGTGTTGTAATTCGTGAGCAACGACTTGTTCTAGCCACTTATTCTTCTCTAACCATCTTGCAGCATCATTTTGATCGACCCAAATGAATGTTTGATAGGTAGGGATTGCAAACCCATTCATAATTTCATCTTCGTTTGTAAAAATGACATCAATCATTGGAATTGAATCAAGGTCAACTTGTTTTAGAAGTGTTGGCAAAACATGCTCTGAAATTTTTGCACCGTCCCTAGCAATATCTTCAATGCCTTGATGATAATGAATATTGAAATTCTTTGTTGAAATCGTTTTCCATTCTAATTCTGGATGCACCCTATTTGTCATCATATTTGTACCTTGCGAGAACAATGAAGTCATTAAAATAGAAAAAACAAAAATAATATTTTTCAATTTATTTTCCTTTAATATTGAGATTAATGTGAATTTTTTATCTAAAAGATCTACAACTTATTTTGACTTGAGCTTTTGACAACTAGCTCTATTTTTTCTCTAGCTATAGGCTTAGACAATCCCATATGAAATGCCAAGAACCACATAACAAATACACCATATAATAAGAAAAGAAGTTGCCAGACCCATAAGGAAGGCAAAGAGAATGGAGCCCACAATTCAGGCGTATTAGGACTTGAGAAAAGTGAATTACCAATTGTTGCAAATGGCCCAAAACCCACCAAGAACCAAATAAGAGTTAAGACCCAAGCTAAACTAACTTGTCTTTTTCGTTTAGGGTCAAGAGCGGAGACCGTTTGTAATAAAAGATGTTTTCTTTCCTTTTTGTTCTTTTCTTTGGATGATTCTCCAAGAAGAAAAGAAACAAAGAATGTTACAAAAAGGTTAAAAATAATACCCCATCCCGCGCTGTGGATTGTTAATGGGTAGGCTCCCCATGGTACATTGAACCAAGCCGAAGTCCTGTCGGTCAACGTTACTGCGATCAATCCAACAATCAAGCCGGCTACCACTCCTTTTTTTGTAAATCCTTTGTAGTAACATAACCCTATCAAAGCAGGATACATCTGAAATCCATATGCAACCGCTAAACCGCCAAGCATGACAATTGCCTGTGTGGAGTTTGCTGCAACAAATAGCGCAGCTAGCGTAACAATGATTACGAAAATCCTTCCACACAGCTTTTGTACAGAATCAGTTGCATTGGGATTAATGAATTTGGTAAATATATCACGCGTCACCATTGCACTGAATGTTGACATATATGCAGCTCCAGTACTTTGCATTGCCGCCAATGCGCAAACGGCTAAAAGACCTACAAGCCATGGAGTAGAATCTGATAATAGATTAATTAATTGTGGGACAAGGGTTTTGTCATTCGCACTTTCGATGACTCCTCTCTCAATGAGAAGATTCCCACCGACCCCTTGAATAATAGTAAATGTAAATAGTAACACACCTATAAATAAAGCTGATGCAAATACCTGTTGCCACCTGAATGCTTGGGAAGTCTTGTTTGAAAAAGCCCACATTGAAAAAGCAGGTGAAGATTGAATACCCATCAATGCAAACATGTATGTCATACACATAATACCCGTCCATGATCCTCCAATCGAGTCCGAGCCTTGAGGAACCATTTGTATACTACCTGGAATGGCTACTTTCTTTGAAAATCCATCAAGGGTGAGATTGTTGCCTGATTCTATATCTGATCTCACTAGGTCTGCTAGGCCAGTTGTGAATGAAGACCATCCTCCTAAATAATTGAGCGTTACACCCCCCAATATCATAATCCCAACTGCGAGTAAAATCGCTTGGGCACAATCAACAAATGCAACTGATTTCAATCCACCCGATGCGACATAGATCATTACGACCGTTGAAAGAGCGAACATTCCGACATCGACACTAATTAATCCATCTGTTAAAACATTAAATAGATCCCCTGATGCTCTAAGCTGTACGCCTAAATATGGAACACTAAAAAGAAAGGCAACCAGCACTGTCAACAGTCGAATTGAATTTCCCCCATAGTAATCGCTATACATCTCTCCTGGAGTGATGTACCCATATGCTTTTCCTAAGACCCATTGTCTCCTTAAAAATAAAACTCCCGTTAAAGGAATGGTCAAAGCATAAAACGACGCAAAAGCATACGGCAGTCCATCAGTGAATATTTTTCCAGGGTGTCCTACAAATGTCCAGCCGCTAAAACTGGTTGCAGTTGCTGCGAGAACAAAAACCCAAACGCCAATGGATCCTCCAGCTAAAAAATAATCTGTCGATGTTTTCGCCGATCGAGCGCCTTTGATTCCCCAGTAAAGACAATAAGCCCAATATAAACCGACGAATCCAAATAGCCAGTATAATTTCTCTGTCATAATTGTGAGTTTAATTTATTTTTTATTAAAAATATATATCATAAGATAATTAAATATAAAGAAATTACCTCGATAGAAATGCTCTAGTAGAATCTAGGCTTCCATCGTTTGTTGCAGGCTCAATATTTAATATATGACACATCATCTCATAGAGATGAATAGAATGTAAGGGAGGTATATTTTTATTAGACTGAAAAGATGGGCCCTTAGCTATAAAGATGCCATGCATTGATTGGTATTTGGGATCATATCCATGGTTTCCACCTAAATAATTCTCTTCATTAAATCTATCTCTGGTTGTGATCGACCAACCCTCATCTGCAATACCAATGATTGGAGTTACTCTTTTGTGTTCATTGTAATGTAGTCTATTTGGTATATCACCTTTTCTATAGATCTTTAAGTTTGGATGTTGATCGAAAAGCTGATCATAAGTTTCATTCACATCATCTGGTATAATAGCGATAACGGGACTCCAATCAACAACATATACTTTCTCTAAATCAATATAATCATCGATGAAAATGATTTTGTCAGGCGAGAGTTGAGCCATACCATGATCAGATGTCATTATAATATTGCTATTTTCAAATACACCAACTTCTTTCAATCTTGATGTTAAATTTCCAACGACTCTATCCATTTCTTGAATAGCCTCTTTTATTTCATCTGACTCTGGACCATGTTTATGTCCTTGAGAGTCCACATGACTAAAATATAATGTTATGATATCCGGTCTTTTATCTATGTCCATTTTAATCCAGCGTATAATCTGATCTATTCTGCTATCGTGTGATACTGAACCATCATAAACGTGATACTCAGATGGATTAACACCCATGATCTTTGCATCTGAACCCGGCCAGAACATCGTCATCGCTACTTTATTTTGTTTTTCTGCGGTTACCCATATCGGTTCTGATTCATACCACTTGGGATCAACCACCGCTTTGCTACCCTGTCCTATATAATAAGTCTCATTGAATTCTTGATCATACATTCGATTAGATATTATTCCATGATTTGTGGGATAATTACCTGTGACTATAGATAAATGAGACGGAAAGGTCTTACTAGGGAAAACGGGAATTAGCCCTTCAGAAATTACCGCGCCATCTATAATTTTATCAAAATTAGGTGTTTCAGTCTTCTCAAAATAATCCCATCTGAAACCATCTATAGATATAAGAATAATTGGTTCGTATTTTTCAAATGAATGCTTTTCATTTGTACTATTATCGCATGAAGAAAAAATTATACAAACTATGGAGGTATAAAATATTTTTGTTAATCTAGTTAAAATTTTATTCTCTCTCAATTTGTAATGTTATTCTAATTAAATTAATACATAATTATGTCATTCAAAAAGCTTCAGTTTCAAAAAATTACCTTTGAAGAGATGGATTATAATGCTAATCAGTTTTTTCAAAAAGTATCAAGCAGAAGATCAGTTCGTGACTTTTCTAGGGATGACTTTCCAATAGATATAATTAAAAATTGTATTAAGTCCGCATCTACAGCGCCTTCTGGCGCCAATAAGCAACCATGGCATTTTGTTATTGTTAAAGATCCAATAATAAAAAGAAAAATAAGGAAAGCTGCAGAGATTGAAGAAAAAGAATTCTATGGAGGAAGAGCACCAAAAGAATGGTTGGATGATCTAAATCAGTTTGGAACTGATTGGAATAAACCTTTTCTTGAAGAAGCGCCATACCTCATTGTAGTATTTTCTAAAAAGTTTGATATAAATGATGATGGTACTAATACAAAAAATTATTATGTTTCAGAGTCAGTCGGTATTGCATCTGGTTTATTGTTGACAGCGCTTCATAATGCGGGCTTAGTAACGCTTACTCACACACCGAGCCCAATGGCATTTCTGTCAGATATATTAAATCGTCCCCCCAGCGAAAAGCCATATCTTATTATACCTGTTGGATTTCCGTCAGAAAATGCTGAGGTGCCAAATATTAAAAAGAAAACCTTTAAAGAAATTTGTACAATATTATAATTTTGCTATCTATAATGGAGATAAAAATGAGAAAACACATACTAATCATTTTTTTAATGTTGGGATCACTTTTTTCGCAAAGTCGTTCCCTGCCAGCTGATACTGCTGTAGTTACTTATCACAATGTTACTGTTAATCGCTCGAAAATCGACTATAGCGCATCTACTGGCACGCAGCCTATATGGAATGATGATGGCAAACCAATAGCTTACGTGCATTATACGTACTATGAACGATTAAATGTGAAGAACAAAGAAAATAGACCTATCATGATATCTTTTAATGGAGGTCCCGGGTCAGGTTCAGTTTGGATGCACCTCGCATATACCGGTCCTATGATTTTAAATGTAGATGATGAAGGTTTTCCTGTTCAGCCTTATGGTGTAAAGAAAAATCCTCATTCTATTATTGATGTTGCTGACATTGTGTTTGTTAATCCAGTCAATACTGGCTATTCAAGAATAATTGATAAAGATGTTAAAAGAGATAAATTTTTTGGTGTTAATGCTGATATAGCATATCTAGCAGAATGGATAAACACCTTTATACAAAGAGTCAATAGGTGGGAGTCGCCCAAATACCTAATAGGTGAAAGCTATGGCACTACAAGAGTTTCAGGACTAGCCCATGCTCTTCAAAATAGACAGTGGATGTATTTAAATGGTGTCATTTTAGTTTCGCCTACTGAGCTTGGCATCGACACTGGTCAAGGTAGACGGTCTGGCCCTCTTGGGGCTGCGTTACGACTTCCGTATTTTACTGCTGCTGCTTGGTATCATAAAAAATTAGATGTCAAATATCAAATGATCAGACTGCTAGATGTTTTAGATCAATCAGAAAAATATGCCATGAATGAACTGTTACCTGTTTTAGCAAAAGGTGGCTATGCTTCAGAAGCAGAGAAATTATTAGCGGCAACGAAAATGGCTGAATATTCAGGAATCTCGGCGGAATCTATCCTTTCCTACAATCTAGATGTTCCTACTTCATTCTTCTGGAAAGAGTTATTAAGAGAAGAGGGATACACTGTTGGAAGATTAGATTCTAGATATAAAGGAATAGATAAGACAAAAGGAGGGGTTAGGCCTGACTTTAATTCAGAATTAACATCGTGGTTGCATTCCTTTACACCTGCCATAAATTATTATTACAAAAACATACTAAAATTCGATACAGATGTAAAATACAATATGTTTGGGCCTGTAAGACCATGGGATAGCTCAAATAACAACACAGGTGAAAATCTGAGACAAGCAATGGCACAAAACCCCTATTTGCATACTATGATACAGTCTGGCTACTATGATGGAGCTACAAAGTACTTTGATGCAAAGTATACCATGTGGCATTTAGATCCATCAGGGCGAATGAGAAGTAGATTATTCTTTAAGGGATATGAAAGTGGTCATATGATGTACCTAAGATCAGAAGATCTTGAAAAGTCTAATGATGATATAAGAGACTTTATTAAATATTCTACCCCTGGTAAGGGAAAACCAGCTAAATATTAAGAAAATAGTTTGTCGTCGAGTATTATACATAATAATATTAGTTATTATACATAATATTTTAAAACGTGCAAATTATGTAATGATTTTTAGTAAAATAAAAATAATTCAAAAATAGATTTTTCCCCCAATTTTCGAGCAAAAAATTAAAAATAATTGGTAAATAACTAATCATCTGATAAATGGATGCTTATCTAATTGCGATAAAAAATGAATAAATTCTTACAATTTTATTAAAAAATATATAAAACTGTAAAAGGTTGATATTTGTGGCTCAGCAATTCATTAATTAAAAAAAATAGAGATTTATTTTGAGCTTATATTTAAATAAAAATTGATAAAGATATTTTGTTTATTTTATCCTAAATAACACTTTGCATTAGCTAATAATAAACGGCTTTATTTACGATCAATATTTTTGCTTTATGAGGCTTAATTAAGCTTATTTTTAACTTAAATTTGTCTAATTTGATTGCGATAAAAGGTTCATAAATCTTCGTATGAAATTTTTAATATTCGAATAATGTATCTATTATAAGAATATAATACTTATCTTTTAATAGACTAGAAATAACAAAATATCCGAAATATCATATTTTAATTTCCGATTAATTATTTCTAATTATTACATTAATTTTGTATGATCATATATTTATTTAGTCCAGATTTACTTTAAATAATAATATTACATTTTTAAAAATATTTTTGAGCAAATCTAGCGCATGATCGGGCATTATATTGCTTAATATATGTTTAATTTTTATTGTTTGATTTTGATGTTATCTACTATGGTTTTTATAAACATATTTGCCCTGATTTTAACTTCTATTAACATGATATATTTATCCAAAATTCCATTTAAAAATCACGATTATTATGATTTTTATCATTATCATACCTCATTTATACAGACGTATATTTGACCAATAAACACCATGTTTTATCATGTCTTATAAAAAACCAAACCTTAAAACAAAATATTATCATGATTTTGTATCCAACATTAAAGACCAATCTGGTAAATTCTTCGCAATAACGGGTACCACGACAGGAACTGGCTATTATGCTGCTCTTGCTATTGGCAAAAAAGGGGGAACCGTTTTGCTGTTAAATAGAGAATCAGAAAGATCCGAAAAATCCTTCTCTATTTTGAAATCTAAAAATCCTGATGCAAGCTATATAAATATTGAATGCGACCTTTTAAGTTTTCAATCTGTTAATGAGGCATCAGAAAAAATTAAAACTATATGTAAGAATAGATTAGATGTGCTTTGTAACAATGCTGGAATTATGGCAATAAAGGATATTGCATCGAACGACGGGTATGATGTTCAAATGCAAACCAATCATTTATCGCATTTTTTACTTACAAAAAATTTATACTCATTATTGAATGAGACAGCAGAAAAAATTGGTGAGGCTAGAATAGTGAATCATTCAAGCACGGCTCGAAAAATAATGAAAAGATTAGAGGGTAAATATTTAGAGAAAAAATCAGGTAGTTTAGGAGGAAATGGATCTATGATGATACCGTTCCCGGGCGGAAGATGGAAAAGATACGCACAAACAAAATTAGCCAATGCAGCTTTTACCGCATGTCTTCATGAAAGATTAAGAAAGTCAAAATCAAAAGTAAAAGCACTTGTAGCTCATCCGGGTCTAGCCACAACAGAATTACAATCTACAACAGTCAAGGATGGTGGTATGAATAAATGGTTTACAGGGCAATTTATGAAAGGGGGGCAAACTAGTGAGGACGGATCGATGGGTATAATTGAATGTATGACAAAAGTTGATATAGAATGCGGTTCGTTCTATGGTCCAGGTTCGCGGATGACATCTGCTAAAGGAAAACCTATAAAATTTGAATTAGAAGGCTTTTATGATAACGATAAAACAAAAAAACTATTATGGGAAAAGAGCTGTAATGCAATCGGAGAAGACTTTAATATTTAAAATATAGAAATATGACATTTTTTAAAAAATTAGATAAAGAATATCCATATTTAATTATAGCTATACTAGTAGGCTTAGGCTCCATTCTTATATTCGCATTAGTATTAGGGTATATTCAAAGGCCAAGAATAATTGGGTTTGCGATGGTAGGTGAGGGATTATACTTATACTATAAAAGGTATATTAAGAAGACTTAGCTGCTTTTAGGCAGAACGGACGAGTGATGTGATAAGATTTTCCAATCATCATTTACTTGTATAAAAACAAAAGAATATCTGGCTTCTATTGTATCACCATTAACTATAAAGTTATAAAGCCCTGAGCAAACTTCTAAATTATCAAAGCTATGGGAGTGCTCTGAAATGATCTCTACATCTACCTTTGATGATAATAAGCCGTTAAAATAATCATAAATAAGTTTAGGACCTTGCCGTTCTATGTCAGAAAATGTACCCAAGAGAATTGCATGTTCATCATAGAGTTCAGTTACAAGGGTTGGGTCATTAGACTTAATACAATCTATCCAATTTTGAATTCGTTTATTCATTAAATCTCAGGAACATGTATTGCTATGGCCTTGATAAATTTTTCCTCATACGTGGAGGACTGAACTCCATTTTCATTTGAATTTATAGATTGGTATGTCTTGTTATCTGTATTTACAATTAAGATTCCATTAGCACCCAGACTAGCAGCCTCAATCTTGAGTCTTTCTAATGCTTTATTCATCTTGCTTTGCCAGGCAAAAAGTATAACTGGATCTTTAAATGAGAAATTACTACCAGCATCAACAAGTGCAATTTTCTCGTAGGATTCAGGATAGTCTAAATATACTTTTACATCCGTAGGACTGGTGGGCTCTCTCTTGCTGCCAACAACAATATGAGATACAGGGTGACAATTAATAAGTAATAATATTAATACAAGATAACGCATAGGTGTATATTAAAGTAAAATATTAATTAAATGATAAGTATTTAAAATTTGAGAAAAGTATTAAATAATCAACCTTGATCAATTATTGAACGTATTTCACCAAGCGTTAGTAGCATTCTTGATTTAAGTATTTCTATTTTTTTAAAATTATAAAATTTACTTTCAATGTAAAAATCAAAAGAATCAATTAACTCTTCAATGTCATTTCTTATATCAATGAAGTATATAGTTATTTTTTTTTCTAGAGTTTTAATCAATTCATTATTGATTTCACGTTTAGGTACAATAACATAAATACTCAATAATTTAGTAGCAGCGTCACATATCGTTAACAATTGATCATGGGCTTCAACGTAATCTAAAATTAAAACTCTACTTTTTTCGTCTGATTTTAAACTGTAAATATTTTCAACATTTTTTTTGGAGTCAGCAAACGATAGCTTAGCTTTTAATATCTGATCATTGAATGTATTATAAAAAGGTAAAGCTTCATCTAGTTGCCCCTGAAGACTTGTAATGTTGCATATAAAAATAAGCGCAAGTATGAATTTCATTTTGATTAATTTCATAGCTTAGAATGACTAATGTGCAATTTTACAATTATTGATATCTTTCTCTCCTCAACTTCAGCATGATCTTTGGATTTTTCTTTATTTTATTTTTTAGTATATAATTTGCCTCGATTGGTTTTAATTGTTCAATGTCTTCACTGGAATATTTAAGATCAATTAACCCTCTTTTCATTTGATCAGTTATAATTGAGGTAAATCGCATATTATATTTTAATAATAATGCTAGTAAGATTTAATCCATACATAATATAAGATAATCTTTACTATTTTTATCAAACAAGAATTTCATCGGGTAACTATTATTAACGTTTGAATTAATCTCATTAAAGATTTCAATCTTTCTCGCACCTTTCAAACCTATTATCCTCTCTTTAGCTGCGTTTAAAACATCCAAAGAGAACGTTATCCTTTTATGTGGGAATGGAGGATCTAAAACAGTCAAAACTCTTTTATCACCTTTGTATTGTAATTCTTTTGAATTGGGGAATAAAGATGCAATGTGACCATCATCGCCAACACCAATCAATACCAGATCAAAACAAGGTATCTTATTAGCACCAATATCTACTTTTTCAAATATTATTTTTTCATATGATGCAGCACATTCCTCAATATTATCGCTGTATGGAATTGGGAAACAATTGACATCCTTTACATCTTGAGCAAAATGATCTATGAACAATTTGTAGTTGCTGTCACCATGATCATGTGGCACAAATCTATCATCGATCCAGAAAATATTGAATTTACTCCAATCCAAGTCATCATCATTTTTATATTTATCTTTAAGTGAGTTAAATATTGGAATAGGCATTCTTCCACCGCATATAGCTAAATTAAACTTTCCAGATTCTGCTATTCTAGCTTCTGCACATTCAATAATTACTGATGAGGCTTTCTCGCCAAACTCTTTAGATGATGATGTATTAATTTTCATAAATATTTATCTTTCCTATTCTTATATCGGATCTTTTCTTTGCCAAAACATCACTAATGATAGCACTAAAAGTGATAAAGAAGAATAAATGTTTTCAATCCCTTTGAAATAATCAATTAGATTGATGAGTCCTAAAACTAACAAACCTAACCAAATATATTTTTGTAAAAATGTAAGCACAACCAGCTAGTCTTACTTTTTCTTTTTTGTAAGTTGTTGATAACAGCCTGTTATCTTTGCTACAACTCATAGCCCAATTAGTGCCCACACAATAATATTACTTATCATAATGAGTTCAATCTAAAAAGTAAAAGAATGCACCTAAACCCACTAGAAAAATTATTAATCCTACTATAATGGTTGATCCTATACCTAAATAAACACTTACTCCTAAAGTTACCAATCCGTTTATCATAGCTATAAAGCTAAACAATAGTTTAGGATTTAATTCTTTATTTAAAGGTTTTTTCATTTAATTTCATTCAATATGTCATATGGATTTTCTAAAACAAAACTAAGCAAAAGCCAAAAAAAATTTATATTTATGGGCGCTATAATTCTAATTATTATTAAAATAATTAGAATAGTTTTTGATCTTTAATTTAATAAAAAAGGAGTAATACAATGTTTGGTAGAGTAGGAATAATTAAACACACTGGCGATACAGATGAAATATTAAAAATTTTAAGATCTAAAGAAGATCTATTTCAAAGCGCAGATGGATTAATAAGCGTAACCTATATTAAAATAAGCGATTCTGAATTTTTAGGTCTATCTCAATGGGAAACCAAACAGGATATGGAAAATGCTGCTTCACTGGTTCAAGAAATTATGTCAAACTTTATGGATAAAATCGCTGAACCACCCATGTTCAAAGAAGGCGAGATAGGCTATCAATTTAAGAAATAAGATAGAGCAACCTCTGTTATGCAAAACATAATCCGACTTATAATCTTTACTTTTTTCTTTACTGGATGCGAAAAAAAATCAAATAAATATGAATATATCATTAAAGATGCATCTTTTAGGAAAAAGATTGAAACAGGGAATTTTATAAAATTATCTAATGGCTATACGTATTACGAGGTTGAGAATATCGATCATAAAGATTTATTGGTCTTTGTTCATGGGTTTTCTGTTCCATCCTATATATGGGATTTGACCTATAACGAAGCTAAAAAAAGAGGGTATGGTGTAATTAAGTTAGATCTATATGGCAGGGGCTATTCAGATAATCCAGACATTATTTATAATGACCGATTATTTGGTGAACAAGTCATTGAACTTTTAGATAGTCTCAAAATAAATAAAAAAATCACTCTTGTTGGATTATCAAATGGAGGGAGGGTGATCTCTAATATTGCATCTCGCTATTATAATAGAATAGAAAAATTGATTTATGTTTCGCCATCAGGTTTTCATGATAAAAAGAAAGCACCTGATAAATCAAAAGTAACAGATAAGGAGATAAAAGCTTTCATTAGTGAAAAATTTCCTACATTAGCAAAAGGTCAATTATCGGATTTTAAATATCCAGAAAATTTTGCTGGTACTTGGGATCTAAAATATGAAGAACTATTAAAATATAAAGGTTTTGCACGAGCTATTATCTCAACAGCCAAAAATAATTACCTACTAGATGAGGTCAATTCTAAAATAGGCAACACTGACCTGCCTATTTTTGCAATTTGGGGCGATAGTGATGCAGTATTACCATTTGAGGAAATTGAAAATAAGATTTTAAAAATTATGCCCAAATTAAAATTGTTTATAATCCAAGATTCAGGGCATTTGCCTCACATGGAACAAACAAATACTTTTAATAAAATATTTTTTGATAAAATTTTAAAAAATTAAAAATACCATTATTTTGTTTAACGATTCATAGAAGAAAAAGAAAGTATTGTCTATGGGCTGTTTCCCTTTTGTTATTCATTGCCCTTGTAATTTAAAATGCTTTATTCTTTGTTATCCTGCTCTTTGTATTTGATTTTACCTACAGACATTAAATAAAAATAAATTGCAAAACCTGTCATCATTAAAGCGCTAAACCAATCTCCAAAATATTTATTAAATATGATTCCATAATATTCTCTGATAGCCAATACTAAAGGTAATACAAAAAAGTATTTTCCATATATTTGAACAAATTTTTTCATTTAAAACTCTTATTTTAGCTCTTTTTGTTATTTAAATAATGCATGTATTCGCTGGCTCTTTTCCTGCTATCCTTTGAATCATTTTGCTCAAGTAAATAAATATACTCCTCAATTTTAAAATCTCTACCCTCTTTCTGTAGATACCATTTCTTAAGCTCTTCAAACTCTTTTTGTCTGCGATTAGCTTTTTTATACTTCCTTGCATCAAATAAATAAAAGTCATTTAGTTCATTGAACTTTTTTATCTTATCCTTGATTTCAAATGATCTATAAGTTTCTGAGAATTCTATATTTGTGGTATAAGTAAGAATATGTATTAGCCTTTCAAAACTTTTTCGCTGACTCCTTGGCACACCTTTTGGTTGATTAAATAAAGTTTGGTGTATAAGTTGTATATGTTTGAGT
>ENA-OSEY01000698-OSEY01000698.1-marine-metagenome-genome-assembly--contig:-NODE-698-length-23831-cov-21.580702_pt1 | contig 23831 bp, 19 predicted proteins | sample MGYA00248465_ERZ534230 | MGnify/ENA primary metagenome ERZ534230 (study PRJEB26409, sample SAMN06344110) | marine metagenome | isolation source: Sea water from surface | place: Atlantic Ocean:Southern...
GGTCTTTTTACCGAAAATAAAGATGAATTATCTAATGACTATTTCAGAACTCTCTTAGATATGTCAGTTAAATGGAGGCCTAACGGAACTGGAAATTCTTATGAAGCAATCGATAGAGTTTCTGGTGAGAAAGTTAGAACAGCTTCAAGGACTGATTTAGTTTTTGGCTCAAACTCGCAGCTTAGAGCTCTCGTAGAAGTTTATGCAAGTGATGATTCGCTTGATAAATTTAAAGGTGACTTTGTTCATGCATGGAATAAAGTTATGAATGCTGACAGATTTGATCTAAATTAATCCATCTTTTTTATAATTTATGGCTTGAAATTTATTTTTTGAGCCATAAGTTTATTAATTACTGCCTTGTCAGGATCTTGATTTAAGTGGGCACACTTAATTCTTACATATCTCGAACGCCCAGTATTACGAATATAAAAAACTTAAAGGGAAATTTTCTCTATAAATATTTGTTTAGGAGGCTTATATGTATAGATCAATTTTTAAAAACATTTTAGTTGTTATAGCTACTATAACCATAGCTGCTTGTGGTGGCGGTGGTGGCGGTGGCGGCAGCGATTATGGTGGCGGCGGTGGCGGCGGTGGCGGCGGCTACGGTAATAATCCACCGACAATAACGAATTCAACATCAAGTTACTCTGCAGTTGAAAACCAAACTGGAGCTTTTTTAGTTACTGCTACCGATAGTGATGGTGATGCGTTAACTTATTCAATAACTTCAGGTGCTGACTCCAGTTTGTTTAGTATTAATACAACTGGAAGCGTCTCCTTTAATACTGCTCCTGATTTTGAAGTTCCAGGAGACTCAAATGCTGATAATGTCTATGAATTGGAAGTAAGTGTTTCAGATGGAACAGCCTCTGATTCTCAAGCTTTCACAGTAACCGTAACCAACGACACATCTGATGATCCAGTTACATCAAATTATGATGGAGTATTAATTAGAGATGGTTATATCCAATCAGCAACTGTATGTATTCCTGTTACTAACTCAGATGGAGATGAAACATGTGCTGGTGCTACTTATTCAACTTCAACTAATTCAGATGGTACTTTTTCTCTTGAGGTAGACGATGGCGTAAGTGGTAAAATTCGGGCTGAAGATGGCTTCAATCCTGTCACCAATGACGCTGATGCTTTTGTTATGACAATTGAAGATCCTGTTATTGATCAAAACTTTGTAGTTTCTCCGTTAAGTACAGCTCTCGATTTAGATAGTAGATTTACATTTACCAATTTAAAAGAAAAACTTGGTCTTGACACAAACTTTATGATTCGCTTTGATGATCCCTATCTAAGCGTAAATGATGCTGCTTCAAACAAGGCTGCATTAGTTAATACTCAACTATTAATTATGTATGAGACCTGCAGCGTACTCCAAGAGATGTCTGGACTTACTGGTAATGCTACATGTGTTGCAACTGTTAATGATGGAATTTTCAATAGAGACGCCTCGACTGAGACTTCTCTAGGTGATACTACTTTAGTAAGAGATGTATTGCTCAATATTGATTTGCCTGACTATACAGTAACAAATGAGCAATTAGAAAATCTTTCAGGTAGCTTCTCATCATTTTTACAGAAGGTTTATGTGAATTCTGATAACGAACAAGCATATTTTGCAATGACTGCTAGAGATTATGTAGCTCCCCTTATGAAGGGAATTTTAGATAATTCAGTGGATGCTGCTGAAATTGATCAAATCATCTTCAATACTCTTGATTGGATTTCAGAAAAAAGCTCAAGAACAAACTTAACTGATACTGAAGATTTTAGAACAACAACTTACACAGTTGGTAATAGTGGTTCGGCTTATTACACAGTTGATGGTATTGATGCTGACTCAACTCCCTTAATAATATATGCACGAGTTGGAGATACTATAGTCTTTGAGCCAACAGCAAACAGCGTTTTTTCTGCACATCCATTTGAAATATCAACTACAGCTAATGATACAAGTGGATCAAATAATATCGGTTCCCCTGAAGGCTGGGATCAATCCAGCCATACATTAACAGTAACGGACTCCACGCCTACAACTCTTTATCCTCATTGTGGAGTCCACACTGGCATGTACACCAATGGAAGGATTGAGATTGTTACAACATTTGATAATTCGCTTATTGATGTTACATCTGCAAGTAGCGGTCTCGAAGTTAGTGGAACAGTTTCTGTAGGGCCTTTCAAAGGCGCATCAGGTAATACACATACAGTTTACTTGAGAGCTGCAGATGCAGGTGCTGATTATCATGAACATCAGTTCCATGAATTACCAGGACTAACATTCTATATGCCTGCTGACCAAGGCTATCACGGTGCTACAAATTCATCGGGGCAAACTAAGTTTAAAACAAAGTCGCACTACTAAGTTTTGGCTATAAAGCCTCCTCGGGCTGGCTTCGGTCAGCCCATTCTTTCTTTAAATGCTTTAAAATAATCTAATGGCATTAACATATTCAAGCATGCTAGAACTTGGCTCTAGCTTAGAGAAGTTTAACCTTCTCAATACAGTCAGCGGCAATGACTTTTCTTCAAGTGAGCTTGATGAAGCTAAACCTTCGTTAATAATGTTTATCTGTAATCATTGTCCATATGTCATTCATTATCATGACGAAATTAGGCGTCTTGCAAATGATTTTGATAACACTATTAATATGGTGGCAATAAGTTCGAATGACATTAAAGAATATCCTCAGGACGGTCCAGATAAAATGAGAGAATTATGGGAAGAGCTTGGACTATCTTTCCCTTATCTATTTGATTCAACTCAAGATGTTGCAAAACAGTATAAGGCTGAGTGTACACCAGAGTTTTATCTCTTTGATTCATCTCATAAGCTTGTATATCGTGGAAGACTTGATGAAAGCTCCCCTAACTCTGGATCAGAGCCGACAGGTAAAGACCTCAGGAATGCCATAGAGAATATGCTAAATAATGAAGAGGTTAATCCTGATCAATTCCCTTCGATGGGATGCAACATTAAGTGGAAGTAAGCAGGTTCTTATATTTATTTCTCGATTAGTTTATTTGGTTTGTTTGATTGCTTCTGAAGAAGGAATTCATCAAATAGCTCGCCTGTGGCTGTAAAAGCACGAAATCTCAAATTGTTTTTCTCGATATCTATAATTTGATAAAGCTGAGTATTTTCACCTAACTTTTTAGCAAATTTACCTTTTGTGATTTCGTAAAGTTTGGGTCCACTAACTGAAACAACATGAACAGTTCCTATTTTTGGATCATAAGCTTGCTTATATCCAGCTGGAACATTTTTTATACTTTTGGTATCAACAAATCCCGTTCTTGAATAGCTGTGATCATGTCCACTAAGAACGAGGTCTACCTTAAACTCGTCTAAAATAGGCTTCCACTGCTCTCGAATAGCCACATTGTCTCTACTTGATGCAGGAGAGTAAAGCGGATGATGAAAGGTCAAAATTGTCCAACGATTAGGATTATCTTGAAGCACTTTTCGAAGCCATGACTTTTGTTCTTCTATTGCAATGTTTGAATCAAGTGAAATAAATCTTACTCCTTGATAATCAATAAAATAAGTAGTCTCTTTAAGCCTTTCGTCAGGAACATCTTGTATTGGGAAGGAAAACTGAGGCCTCCAATGATTGCTTACAATCTCTATATTTGATGGATTACGTAAGCGATCATATAACGGCGCCTGCCCTCCTAAAATTAATTTATTTACTAATTCATCTTTTTGGAATCCTGTAATTGTTTCGATACCTTTATCAGCATCAATTATTATCCCGACTTCACTTACTCTCATAACTCCTTCTCTGCCCTCTGGATCCTCAATGCTTACTGCCAAAACTCCCTCATTGTTATCTAATGAAGTTATATCGATATTGATATTCCTTCCATCTTTTGTAGTCCAAATACGTTTTGTCTCTGAGTCTTTTTGATATTCATGATTGCCTGGAGTTGCTATGACCGGAATCGTTCCATTTACCCAATCAGGGCCTTGATGCCATTCACCCCATTGTGAGTCCATATTATGAATATCAATCAAATCGCCAGCGTGGAGAGTAAATGCAGCTCTAGGCGCATCACGAAAAGCCTCCCTAAAAACTCTTGACCAGTGAGTCTTGACCTCATTCTGAGCATCACCAAAATAAATGAAACTAAAAGGATCTTCTTCAGAGCTTGCAGTTTTAAAATGATAATACTCCGTCCAATTAACCCCGTCCCCAACTCGGTAAGCATATAAAGTATTAGGTTGAAGATTTTTAAATGTAACACTGTGATAATGAGCCTCATTAATATCACTTTTGAAATAACTTGTTTCTGCTTTAAATTCATCTGGCTTAAGCTCTCTACCATTTGCATTTGCAACAGCAAGTTGCGCAAGCCCAGCTTTTACTGATACATCTGTTCGCCAATTAACTGCTTGAGTAGTTGCAGGATTGTCATTCCAGGTTAAAACTACCCTATCTGGCAGTGGTGATGGGTAATGCGCCAACTCTTTTGAATATTCCTTTGTAGCTCCATTTGGGTGAGCTGCTAAGTTTAAACAAAAAAAAATAAAGAGAAAGAAAGTAAACTTTTTCATTTCGGTTATTATAGCTTTTCTAATACTTTAGTGGTGGGTCTGGGTGGACTCGAACCACCGACCTCACCCTTATCAGGGGTGCGCTCTAACCAAGCTGAGCTACAGACCCAATTAAATTGGAAGGAGCATTTTACCCTCCAAATGCAATCACAACAATACGTTTAGCTCTTTATAGATTTATATAAGCTAAAGTAGATGTACATCCAGGGGAGAATGCAAACATACTCGACAAGCCCTGCCCCAATAGTTCCTGCAACTGGATTACCATCGAATATTACACCTGACATTAATGAGCCCGCTACAAGCGTAAGTACAAAAAATACAAAGGTTAAAAAGAAAAGGGTTGTTCCGTGCTCATCGGTTGCTTCCCATGAAGCTCTGAGAGAATCCATAACGCCCTTATCTTCAAACATAATATATGCTGGGAAAAGGTAAACACGTCCCATAAAATAAAAGGCAGGAAGTATTAAAAGGATTGCTCCCAAGCCTATCAATAAGGATGAAAGAATAGTTGCTCCAAGCAATGGAAAGAATTTCTTAAACCCAGCAGATAATGCATTTATTGGATTAGAGGCCTCTTGCGACATAATTGATTGATAAGCAACCATTAATCCACCAGTAAGAGATACACTGAGCACAATAGCAATAAGTGAAACTATCATAATGCTTGCTACGTTTCCGGACATATACTCGTTTATATCCATTGGATCCATTCCATCAATAGGTATTAATAAATATGCGACTAGCATTTCACTCACCATTACTGGTAAAACCAGTAAAAATAGATATTGAAAGTTTTTAAGCGCAAATTCCCATGCTGCAATGAATTGATTCATGTTTTTACCTCTAATTTATTGATAAGATATTGTATACATGAAACTATCCCGTATCTACTTTATAACCCTTATTTTTGTAGCAGGTTGCTCAAATATGAATAATGATGAAAATTACCCAGAATCTAGGAAAGATGGCACTGTTGAGGAGATCTTCGGAGTAACAGTTGAGGACCAATATAGGTGGCTTGAGGACTTCACATCGCCTGAATCTACCGCTTGGGAGCAAAATCAGAACAAATTTACTGAAAAATACCTAAAAAAAGGCCCTTTTACTCGAAATATTGGTAAAGATTTAGAAAAAGTATGGGATGGAGAGTCAATTAGTACTCCATATGTGCAAAATGATCGAATTTTTTACTATTTTAATGAGGGTGATTGGCAGCATAGCAAATTAATGATGAAAGACTGCCTTGAAGAATGTGAGGCAGAAGTATTAATTGATCCAAATTCATTTTCAGATGACGGAACATTCTCTTTGGGCGGAACTAGCATTAGTCCAGATGGAAAATGGATCGCATATTCAATTTCGGATGGAGGATCAGATTGGCGCATTTGGAAAATTATGAACATAGAAACTCGTGCGCTTTTAGAGGAAACGATTAATTGGTCAAAATTTTCTGGAGCCGTTTGGGAAAAAAATAATTCGGGTTTTTATTATCAAAAATATTCTGAGCCAACAGATGAGTTGTTAGCAGATATAAATGAACAACCAAAATTAATGTTTCATAAATTAGGTACATCACAAGATGAAGATGAACTAATTTATGAAAATCCTGAACAACCCAGATGGGGTTGGTCGATTTCGATCTCCGAAAATAATGCTCATAAAATTCTTTCGATCAGTGATGGGACAGAAGAAAAAAATAGAATCTATATTAAATCTAATGATTCTGAAAATTTCATTCCAGTCATCGATGAGCTAATTGGTGAGTATGGATATATAACAAGCAAAGATGATGTTCTATTTTTCTACTCAACAGAAAATGCTCCTAATGGAAAAGTTTCAGCGCTAACAATTAAAAACGGATCTTACGTTTGGAATGACGTAATTAGTGAATCTGATTTTGCAATTCGTTCCGTCAATATAGTCAATGAAAAAATAGTTATTAATTATCTGGTAGATACCATTTCAAAAATCAAATTCTTCGATATGGATGGAAACCATCTGAATGATTTCAGTTTTGAGCTTGCCGGAACTATAGGCGGATTTGGTGGCGGAATAGACGACAAAGAAACTTACTTTAATTTTTCTAACTACATTACCCCGACAAAAATCTACAAGATAAATATGGAAGATTTCTCTTACGATGTTTTCTGGGAAGAACGCCTAGCAGATCATATTGTAGATGATTATGAGACAAAATTATGGTTTTATGAATCAAAAGATGGAACTAAAATACCACTGCATATCAGTAGTTTAAGTAATATAAATGTTGATGAAAATACACCAGTGTTGCTTTATGGATATGGAGGTTTTGATATCTCAATTCTTCCTGGTTTTAGTAAAAGATTTCTATCTTGGATGAATCAAGGTGGCGTAGTTGCAGTTGCAAGTTTGCGAGGTGGATCTGAGTATGGAGCAAAATGGCATGAGGATGGGATGCTCTTCAACAAGCAAAATGTCTTTGATGATTTTGCCTATGCTGCAAAATTTTTACATGCAACTGGAATTGGTTCTCCAGAGACAACTGCAATTGAGGGAAGATCAAATGGTGGACTTTTAGTTGGAGCAACTATGCTTCAAAATCCAGAGTTATTCAAAGTGGCTTTACCAGGAGTTGGAGTTATGGACATGCTGAGATTTCATAAGTTTACAATTGGCTGGGCATGGACAAGCGACTATGGATCACCAGATGAAAAAGATGCTTTTTTAAATTTGTATGAGTATTCGCCCTATCACAATATTCAAGATGGAGTATGTTATCCAACTACTTTAGTTTTTACTTCTAACAGAGATGATCGTGTTGTGCCATCTCACTCATATAAATTTGCAGCCCGTCTTCAAGAAGCTCAAGGTTGTGAAAATAAAATTTTAATTAGAATTGAAGATCGAGCTGGACATGGTGCAGGTACTCCTCGATCAAAACAGATTGAAGCAATATCTGAAATATATGGATTTGCTCTAAATGAAATTTCTAAGAAATAATTAGGTTTTAATTTTTAAGAATCTTCTCTTACCAACTTGGACAAGTAACTCTTGATTTTTTTCAATGCTGAGTTTTGGGTCATCAATTTTTTCATCATTAATTTTTACTGCTCCTTGTTTAACTAAACGCATCGCTTCCGACGTGCTCTGAACTAACCCAGATTCTTTCAGCAAGTTTCCAATCGCAATATCATCATCCAAAGAAATTGAGAACGTTTCTATATCTTTTGGCTTTGCACCTTTTTGGAATCTATCAAGAAAAGTATTTTTTGCATTTTCAGCATCTTCTTTGGAATGAAATCGCTCAATTATCTCTTCAGCTAGCAAAATCTTGGTATCACGAGGATTCATACCCGATTTAACCTCTTTTTTAAGCTCATTTACCTCATTTATTGGCCTAAAACTCAGTAATTCGAACCATCTCCACATCAAATCATCAGAAATTGACATAATTTTGCCGAACATTTCATCAGGATCTTCATTGATACCAACATAATTATCTAAAGATTTAGACATTTTATTAGTTCCATCCAAGCCTTCTAAGATAGGAAGGGTTATACAAACTTGAGGCTCTTGATCAAATGCCCTTTGCAGCTCTCTTCCCACAAGAAGATTAAATTTTTGGTCAGTTCCGCCCATTTCCACATCAGCATTTAAAGCGATTGAGTCATAGGCCTGAATTAAAGGATATAAAAACTCGTGAATGGCAATTTGTTGATTTGCTTTGTAGCGTTTCGAAAAATCATCTCTTTCAAGCATACGACCTAAATTATATTTTGATGCAAGCCCAATAATTCCATCGGCACCCAGATCTTCACACCACTCAGAGTTAAATCTGATATCTGTTAAATCTTTATTTAAGATTTTAAATACTTGATCAGAGTAAGTTTTAGCATTTTTTTCAAGTTCCTCTTTATCAAGTGATGGACGTGTTTTGTTTTTGCCAGATGGGTCCCCTATTCTTCCAGTAAAATCTCCAATTAAAAAAACTACCTTATGACCGAGGTCTTGGAAGTGCCTCATCTTATTTAAGATCACAGTATGACCAAGATGAAGATCGGGTGCAGTTGGGTCAAATCCAACTTTAACAGTTAGTTGTTTTTTAGATTTAAGTTTTGAAACAAGGTCGTCTTCAGTTAAGACTTCATCGATGCCTCGCTTTATTAATTCAAGAGATTCTTTCATAAAAATTTTTCTCCATCATAGTATAAAATAACTTTATGAAAGATTTCACAAAATTCCATTCAGATAAGGAAATTGCTAAATATTTAATAAGTGAATTTGATAACTCTAAAGAGAAAGAAATCTTTTCAGCAACAAAAAAAATAATCACTGAGTGTAGGAAAAATAAGTCAGGCAGAACACTACTAGATAAATTTCTAAGTGAGTATGGTTTAACAAATGATGAAGGCGTTGCCTTAATGTGTCTTGCTGAATCTGTTCTAAGAATCCCAGATGACAACACAAAAGATGAACTAATATCTGAAAAGATTACAAATTCAAATTGGGTAGATCATATTAATCAGGCAGATAGCTTATTCGTTAATGCAGCTACTTGGGGCTTACTAATTGCAGGTAAAGTTATTCAGCCTCCAAGAGCATTATTTGATAATCCGCTTGAGTGGATAGGCAAACTGACACAAAAAACTGGAGAGACTTCTGTGCGGCAAGCAATCATGACTGCAATGCAGATCTTGAGCAAAGAATTTGTAATGGGAAATGATTTTGATTCTGTTATCAAAAGTTCAAATCTGAAAAAGTCCATCCACAGCTTTGATATGCTTGGTGAAGCTGCAAGAACTAAATCACAAGCAGAAGGTTTCTATAATTCTTATGTTGAGGCGATTGAAAGGGTTGCTAAACTTAATAGAGAGTTTGGAATCAATCATGGAGTATCAATAAAGCTTTCAGCACTTCATCCAAGATACGAAACTCTCAAATATGAATTAACAAAAAAAGAGATCCTCAACTCAATCCTAAGCCTAGTTAACCTCGCATATCAAAATGATGTAGAGATAACAATTGATGCTGAAGAACAACACAGGCTCTCTATAAGTCAAGATTTGATTGAAGAAGTTGCTATGAGTAAAAGAATAAAGGATTGGAATGGATTGGGTTTTGCTATTCAAGCTTATGGGAAGAGAGCATCAAATGTTGTCAATTGGGCGAATGAGTTGTGCTCTAAAAGAGAAAAAATGCATGTCAGGCTGACGAAAGGCGCTTATTGGGATGGAGAAATAAAATTCTCTCAAGCCGGAGGTCATGAGGGGTTCCCAGTCCTTGTTAATAAAAGTCTTACTGACCTTAACTATTTATTTATTGCCTCAAAACTTCTTGGCTCAGATAATCTGAAGCCTAAGTTTGCTACTCATAATGCTCATTCTGTAGCCTCGATTTACTTTATGGCCGAAGAGAAAGAATATGAATTCCAAAGACTTTTTGGAATGGGAGAGCTACTTTATAAGTCTGCAGATAAGGTTCTAGGAGGAATACCTTCCGCTGGAATATATGCACCCATTGGTCCATATAAAGATCTGCTCCCATATTTAGTAAGAAGACTGCTTGAAAATGGTGCTAACAGCTCATTTGTGAATAACTTACTTAATCCAGAAGTGAGTCCAGATGATCTAGCAGAAGATCCAGTTAAATCTGTAAAAAAAGCTATTGATAAACTTCAACATGAAAAAATCGTAAACCCATCAGATATCTTCTCTCCAAGAGTTAATTCATCTGGATATGACTTAAGCGAACCTAAGAATCTACTCGACTTAAAATCTAACCTTTTGAAATTTGATAATTTAAAAGTTGAGGCAAAAAACTTTTGTAGCGAAATTAATGAATCTAAAAATGAGAAACGATACTCAATAGCCAATGGAAATGAGATTGGGGATTGTTCTTTTGCAGATATAGCAAATGAATTAAATTTCCAACAATGCACTGAATGGAAAAATACTCCTGTTAGCGAGAGAGCAGATGTCTTTTATAGAATTGCTGATAATTTAGAGAAAGATTCTACAAAATTCTTATATTACTTAATTCATGAAGCCGGGAAAACATACAAAGATTCCTATGATGAAATTAGGGAGGCAGTCGATTTTCTTAGATATTATGCAGACAATGCTAAAAGTCTTTTAAGCGAACCCAACAACCTCAATGGTCCAACAGGTGAATCTAATCAGCTTTTCTACCAGTCAAAAGGTACTTTTGTGTGCATCAGCCCATGGAATTTCCCGCTTGCCATTTTTGCAGGCCAAATAGCCGCGGCTCTTGTAACAGGGAATTCAGTTATATCAAAGCCGTCTGAGCATACTCCAATAATTGCGACCATGATGATTGAGCTTTTTTATAAAAATGGTGTGCCAAAATCTGCATTAAAATTAATTCAGGGAGATGGCTCAATAGGCTCAAAACTAATTTCATTTGATCACATTTCTGGAGTTGCCTTTACGGGATCCTCAGCAACTGCAAAGAAAATTAATCTCCAGTTGGCTAAAAAAGATGGCCCTATCTCTTCTTTAATTGCTGAAACTGGTGGCCTTAATGCAATGTTTATAGATTCCAGCTCTCTTCATGAGCAGGTTGTCGATGACATAATGCGATCTTCTTTTAATAGTGCTGGGCAAAGATGTTCTGCTTTGAGATTAGCAATTATTCATGAGAGTATTTTTGATGATCTGGTAGAGATGATTAAAGATGCAATGGCTGAACTTACCGTTGGTAATCCCGAAGACTTCCACTGTGATGTGGGTCCAATTATCGATGAAAGATCAAGAAATATGCTTCTTGAATATATTTCAGAATGTTCAAACAATGGATATCAAGTTTTTAGCCATAATCAAGCTCCTGATGGTAATTTTGTTTCGCCAACCTTAATTGAATTAAATTCGATTGATGATATAAATGAAGAAAAGTTTGGACCGATACTTCATGTCATCAAATACAAAACCGATGAGCTTGATCAAATTCTAACTGCTCTTAAGAATAAACAATATGGTTTAACCATGGGTGTCCATTCTAGAATTGAATCAAAGGCAGATGACATCATAAATAAATCTATTGCTGGAAATACTTATATTAATAGAGATATTGTGGGTGCTGTTGTCGGCTCTCAACCATTTGGAGGAACTGGTTTATCAGGGACTGGATTCAAGGCTGGTGGCCCAAACTACTTACTCCAATTTGTTGATGAGAGATCGATAACTAAAAATACAGTTGCTTTTGGTGGCAATGCCGAAATACTCAATTTAGAAGACTGATGATTGAATACAAAAGAATATCATTTAAGTATGTTGTGTTGGCATTTCTAATTGCAGCCTTTTTAATTATTCTTCTAAGCGTCGATCGCAAGAATAATGAAGCTCCACCAATTGAAGATGTATTTATTGAAGAGCTTTTTAAACCTGAACTCGAAAGAGTGGAAACATCTGCGATCCACGAAGTGAAAGATGGAGAAAATTTATCAATTATTTTTGAAGACTATAGAGTGCCTTTAAATACTGTTTATAAAATTCTTAAGCTTGATAGAAGTAATGAGCTAAGAAATATTAGACCTGGTGATGAAATTAAGTTTTCTTTCCTTAATGATGAGATAAATAGAATTGAAATCAAAAAAGATATCTTGAATAGCATAAGGGTTGATATAGGAGAAGATATTTCAATTGAAAAGATTGTAAAAGAAGTTGAAAAACTTAAATCAATTAGCATGGGAGAGATTCAAAGCTCTTTTTATGAGTCTGGTCTAAAAGCAAATATGCCGGACAGTATTATTATGGACTTCGCTTTTATTTTTGGCTGGGATATTGATTTCATATTTGATGTTCGAAATGGAGATACTTTTTCAGTTATTTATGAAACTGACTATTCGGAAGGAGAAAAGATTTCTAGCGGCGACATAATTTTCGCTGAATTCATTAATAATGGTCAGAGATATACTGCCCAGAGATATTTTGATGATGAGCTTGGAAAGCAATATTTTGATGAAAATGGTAAGAATGTAAAAAAAGCTTTTTTAAGAGCGCCATTAGATTTTGCTTATATTAGTTCTCACTTCAATCCAAACAGGATGCATCCAATACTCCATAAAATTAAGGCACATAACGGAGTAGATTATGCAGCTAGAAGAAATACTCCAATTAAGGCCTCAGGCGAGGGTGTTATTTCCTTTGCCGGATGGAAAAGTGGTTATGGAAGGACTTTAGAGATCCGTCATGGCGGAAATATATCAACTCTTTATGCCCACTTGGAAAAGTTTGAATCAAAAATAAAAGTCGGCACCAAAGTCTCTCAGGGTCAAATCATTGCTTTTGTGGGTGATTCTGGATTAGCAACTGCACCGCATCTACATTATGAATTTAGAATTGGTGATAAAAGGACTGATCCAGTTAAAGTAGAACTACCATCAGCTAAGCCAATTGATCAGTCCAAGCTAGAGGGTTTCAAAGCTATTGTTCAAGAAAGTAAAGAGGCATTAAAAGTTTTTGACTTAGAAAGTAATGAAGTAGCTTATGAGTAAATATTTTATTGGTTTAATGACCGGAACAAGCGCTGATTCAATTGATGGGTGTGTGGTGGATTTCAGTAATGGATTTGAACTTATACACTCAGAATCAAATAATCTTGAAAAAAACTATAAGTCAAAATATGAGGAAGCTATTAAAAAAGGCTTTAAGAACAAAGAAGATGACGAAATTGTGCTTGAACTTGAGGAGAGCTTAAATAAGAGCTCTGTGAAGCTAATTAAAAACTTGTTAGATGAAATTGATACATCTTTAATATCTGGAATAGGTTTTCCTGGACAAACTATGTTTCATGACACTGAGCGAAGCTATCAAATCGGATGCGCTCAATTTCTAGCTGATGAAGTTGGAATTAAAGTAATTCATGATTTTAGAAACTATGACATGCAAAAAGGAGGTTTGGGTGCGCCGCTCGTTCCAGAATTCCATAAATATCTTTTTGCTGAATCAAACAAAAGAAAAGTTATTTTCAATATTGGAGGAATATCTAATGGTACTTACTTGGATGGAGAAGATATTAAAGTAGCTTCAGATGTCGGACCTGGTAACTGTTTAATAGATTTAGTCGCAATGCGTGACTTTGGGATGCCATATGATGAAGATGGAAAGATTGCAGCTACAGGACAAATAGATCAAAGGCTTTTAAATAGCTTGCTCGATAAAATCCGCACTAAAAGCTATCCCAGAGCAGATGATAAATCTTTTTACTATAATCTTGATGAACTTGAATCAAATAAGCCTGAAAATCTATTGGCAACTCTAAGCGAGCTAACCGCTTTGTGTATATCTGATTTTTGCCGTTCTTGTGGTACGCCTTTGGAGATATTGCTGCATGGTGGTGGTACCAAAAATAAATTCCTCATGGAAAGACTAGAGAAAAATATTGGGTCATCTTTAAAATTTACAGACCGTTTAATCCCTTCAAAATTTGTAGAATCTGCAGCTTTTGCTTATTTAGCTTATTTAAAAAGAGGTATCTTGGTTGAGCCTAGACGGTAAAAGATTCACCACATCCGCATGTGGTCTTGGCGTTAGGGTTTTTAATAATAAATTTAGCGCCTGAGAGATCTTCAACATAGTCCAGCTCAGAGCCATACAAATATGGATATGAAAGAGAATCTAATAAAACTCTGAAATGGCCAAAATCAATTACATCATCATCGAAAGCTTCTTCTGAATCAAACTTAAAACCATATTGGAAGCCGGAGCAACCTCCTCCCGTGACATAAACGCGGAAAGCATTTGATTCATATTCAGGAAGCAGATTCTGAATCCTTTTCTGCGCACTTTCTGTGACGTTGATAGATGTATTTTGTTCCATAGCGTTATCTTAATAAATTAATAGTATTAGTTTCAATAAAAACAATATCACTTAATGAAATATATCTTTTGCAAAATCATCCACTTTTGACCAATCTGTAAATTCAAATGATTCATTAATATCTGTTGGTCCATTTGTAATCCACATAATAAATCTAATCATATGTTTATCAAAAAACTTATACTTTGGATAATCAATCTTGCCCGCAAAAACGCCCAATTTTTTGGGCTGCCAAGCTGATTGCTTCATAAATTTAATTAAATATGGATTTGTTTCTGGATCACATTTTTCTGGTTTTCTTGCTACTGCATTAACACTAAAAAAAGCATTCTCTTTTGAATCTAAAATACTTTTATATTTCTTAGAAAAACTAAAAAGGTTTTTATTATGCTTTCCATAACGGATGCTTGCACCAACTAAGACTTTATCAGCACTCTTTATCTCAAGCTCTGAACAATCTTCGAGGCTGGTAATTGTGACTGATCCATTAATAGATAAGACTTCTGCAATTCGATTACATATCGAAACAGTGTGGCCATCAGTTGTTGAAAAAAGAATTAATATTTTATCCATTTCTATTCTGTTATATTTTATATCGTGATTGATGCTAAAGATAAATTAAAGGGTATTTATGCAATAACTCCTCCAAAGTTCGATGAAACAAAACTTTTGCATGATATCAATATATGTCTTGGTTGTGGGATAAAGATATTCCAAATCCGCTATAAAGAGGAAATAACGAGAGAGCTGAAAGATTTTTTCTCAGTTCTTATCAAAGAAATTAAAAAGAAAGAAGGAATTACTATCATAAATGATTATCCACACCTTGCTCATGACTTAGGGGCAGATGGCGTCCATTTAGGCAAATCCGATTTATCAGTTCATGCTGTTAGGAATAAATACAAAAATCTTATTATTGGTAAAACCTGTAAATCATCAATTGAAGAAGCAAAGAAAGCTATAAATGAAGGTGCTAATTATGTCTCATTTGGTGCCTTCTCTCAGTCTTCAACAAAGAAGGAAGCAATTCCAATTGAAAAAAGTGACTTAGACCTAATAAATAAGTTTAATGTTTCTAATAAAGCAATTATTGGTGGAATAAGTAATGAAAACTTTCACGAGGTTGCGGAGCTAAATTTTGATATGATTGCTTTAAGTAATGCTATTTTTAACTCACAAGATACTGCTAAATCAGCAAGCTTTTTTGTAAACAACTTTAATTTTGAGTAAAACGAATAAATCTAAGTCTCTTTTTAATAAAGCAAAATCGGTAATGCCTGGGGGTGTAAATTCACCTGTAAGAGCATTTGGGAATGTTAATAGTACTCCTATTTTTATTAAGAGCGCCTCTGGGGCATATCTTCATGATGTTGACGGAAATGATTATGTAGACTTTATTGGATCTTGGGGTCCAATGATTTTAGGTCACAGTAATCCAAAAATAATAAAAGCAATCAAGGATCAGGCTGACTTAGGAACAAGTTATGGGGCTCCAACAGAAGCAGAAACATCTATAGGCGAGTTAATTAGAACGGTAATGCCCTCTATCGAAAAAATTAGAATGGTAAATTCTGGAACAGAAGCAACAATGAGCTGCATAAGGTTGGCTAGAGGATATACAGGTCGTAACAAAATTATTAAATTTACTGGCTGTTATCATGGTCATGTAGATTCTCTTCTTATAAAAGCAGGTTCAGGAGTATCGACTTTTGGGCTACCCGACTCTCCAGGTATACCTGAAGAACTTGCAAGACATACCATAAGTGTCCCCTACAATGACATAAATGCTTTTTTAGAAGTCTTTGAGTCAATTAAAAGTGAGCTTGCGGCAGTCATAATTGAACCAATTGCTGGAAATATGGGTTTTATTCCCGGAGATAAAGATTTTTTAGAAACTCTGAGAATCAAAACACATGAAAGCGGTTCGGTATTAATCTTTGATGAGGTAATGACAGGCTTTCGAGTATCTTTAGGAGGAGCTCAAGAATTATATGGAATCACGCCAGACCTAACTGCTTTAGGAAAAGTTATAGGTGGAGGCCTTCCTGTAGGAGCATTTGGTGGCAAGGCCGAAATAATGAACTTTCTCGCACCAGAAGGACCCGTTTATCAGGCAGGTACTCTTTCAGGCAATCCTCTAGCAGTTGCTGCTGGAAAATGTCTCATTAATGAGCTTATAAAAACAAATCCTTATGATGAGCTTGAGGCAAATGCCAGCTATCTATTAACAAATATTAAAAATGAGATGTTTAAAAAAGAAATACCCTTCTCTTTTAATCAAATTGGTGGAATGTTTGGATTCTTCTTCACAGATGAATTTCCAAATAACTTTGATGATGTAAGCGCGTCGAGCGATAAGTATTTTGAAAGTTTTTTTAAAGACTGTCTAAATCAAGGTATATACTTTGCTCCATCAAAATATGAAGCTGGATTTATCTCAACAAAGCATACTAAAAAGATTCTTGATGAGGTAATAAATAAGGTAAAGGTGATATATGGCACATGATATAGCGGCAATAGGTAATGCATTGGTTGATACTCAGTTTAAGATTGAGCAAGATTTTCTTGACGAAATTGGTATGAAGCCAGATGAGATGGTTATTCAATCAAGAGAAGAGCAAAATGCTATATTGGATAAGCTTTTGCTATTAGATCTTGAGTCAGTTGTTGACTGTGGTGGCTCTGCTACCAATTCATTAGTTGCTGCATCTTATTTCGGCTCTTCCTGTCATCATGTTTGTAAATTGAATGATGATGAAGATGGTAATAAATACCTAAAAAGTCTATCAGAGGCTGGAATTGATCACATTGGTATTAGCTCGAATGATCAAAATACTCCAACAGGAAAATGTCTTGTTCTTGTTACCCCTGATGCAGCAAGAACTATGTGCAGCACCCTTGGAATTAGTGAGCATTTAAGTGAGAAAGATATAAATTTTGAGTATCTTCAAAAATCTAAAATCTTCTACATAGAAGGCTATATGGTAACCAGCGATTCTAACTTTAACTCTGTTACAAAATCTCTTGATTCTTTAGTGGGTTTTGGAACTAAAAAAGCATTATCTCTATCAAATGATGGCATTGTTCATGGTTTTCGAGAGAAGTTTGAAAAAATACTTTCATATGGAATCGACTTCGTTTTTGGTAATCATGACGAGGCATTGGCTCTTACCGAAACCGATAACATAGATGACGCAATAGAAGTTTTAAAAGAAAAAGATTTCACTACCATAATTACTGATGGGCCTAATGGCAGTTTTATTATTACTGATGGAGATGTTATTAAAAGTAATGGGTTTGAGGTTGAGGCAATTGATACAAACGGAGCTGGCGACATGTTCGCAGGTGCATTTATGCATGCAATGCTGAGCGGTAAAGAGCTTCATGAATGCGGCGCATTTGCTAACTTAGCAGCTTCAAAAATAGTACAAACATTTGGCCCACGTCTTAAAAAAGAGGAATACCAAGATCTCTTAGAAAATTTATAAACTTGATAATTAAGAATCTCTTTAAAAAAACCAACAGTAATAAATCGCCTGTTAGCTCTAAGGATTGGAAAAGCATAAGTCCTTTTGCTGTAGAGATTATCAATAAGCTTCAAGATCATAACTATGAAGCTTACCTTGTTGGTGGTTGTGTCAGAGATTTGTTAGCCAATATTAAACCAAAGGATTTTGATATCGCGACTAATGCTGAGCCAAAAGAGATTAGGAAAATTTTTAAAGCTTCAAGAATTATTGGGAAAAGATTTCAGTTAGTTCATATATATAAAGGAAAGCAGATAATAGAAGTTGCAACATTTAGAGCTGGTCTCGATAAAAATAGTACAACTATAGAAAATGATCTCATCAAGGATGATGCTGGGAAAATAATCAGAGACAATATCTGGGGTAATATTGAGGATGATTGCAATAGAAGAGATTTCACAATAAATGCTATTTACTTTTGTCCAATAAGTAATACTTTTAAAGACTTCCATGATGGCGCTCAACACGTTAAAGAAAAGAAAATAATTTCTATAGGAGATCCTTTATATAGATTTGAAGAAGATCCGGTGAGAAGTCTAAGGGCTATAAGGTTTGCAACTAAACTTAATTTCAAACTAGATAGCAAAGTAAAAGAAGCTATTTATGAAAAAGGAGACCTTTTAGGCAACATCTCTAATGCAAGATTGTTTGATGAGTTCTGTAAAATCTTTTTGAATGGGCATGGGTATGAAAATTATAAAAAACTTCAATCTTTTGGTATTGCAAAATATCTGCTTAACTTAGAAAAAAAGTATTCTGGAAACAAAGTTTATGATGAATCATTCAAAAATACTGATAAAAGGTATAGAGATGGTAAATCTATTACTCCAGGGTTCCTTCTTGCAGCAATCTTATGGCCAAGGTTAATTGAAAGATGCTCTTTTGATAACGGGATTAATGTTAGAAAATTTTTTAGATCTATGGACTCTATTATCGCTGAACAGCAAAGAATTACTGCCATCCCAAGAAAATTCTCTAGCTACATAAAAGACATCTGGTATTTGCAATTAAAATTAAATGATAGATTAAAAAATAATCCTAATAAGATAATTAAGCATCCAAGATTTAGAGCTGGATATGATTTCCTCTTAATCAGAGAGAAGGCCTCAAAAGATAAATCAGATCTCGGGAAGTGGTGGACAAGCTTTCAGCATGCAGATGCTAAATCCAAGGAAAAAATGATTGGAAAAGTAAGAAAAATTGCAGAAGGTGATGGAAATTTCAACCCAAGAAAGGGTGAGGGAAAAGAATTTGGATTTTCTGAAGAATTAAGATAATCTAATTTTTATATATTTTATGAAATTAGCATATAAAGAAGACCCTTTACCTAAATATATTGCTGTTGAAGGGCCAATTGGGGTTGGAAAAACTACCCTGGCAAATAAGCTTGCAAAATCTTTTAACTATGACATTTTGCTTGAAATGCCAGCTGAAAACCCCTTTTTAGAAGCATCTTATAAAAATCCAACACAGTCTGCGCTCGCTGCTCAATTATTCTTCTTATTTCAAAGAGTTCAGCAAATGGAAGAGTTGAAACAGAGAAGCTTGTTTGAACCAGTTAGGGTTGCTGATTTTATATTGGAGAAAGATAGACTGTTTGCTGAAGTGGTCTTATCGGCAGAGGAAATGAAGCTTTATGACAAAGTTTACGAACACTTAACTCTTGACTCGCCCACACCAGATCTGGTCATTTATCTTCAAGCACCTGTTGAAGTATTGATGGGAAGAATTGATAAAAGAGGTAATGAATACGAGCAATATCTTACTAATGAATACTTAACAAAAATCAATGAAGCTTATTCCCGATTCTTTTTAGACTATGAAAAGGCGCCAGTTCTGATTGTTAATGCTGCTGACATAAACTTCGAAGAGAATGAAGAAGATTATGAGATGTTGGTTACAAAAATTATGTCCAATCCAAAAGGAAAGACTTTTATAAATCCCCAACCATCTATTCTTTAAGATGACACAAGAAATTTATAATCCTAATCCCGGATTTTCAAATCCGCATATAAAAGATTTTGATGAATACTTAAGTCTATATAAAGAGTCAATTGAGAATCCTGAAAAATTCTTTGGCGATCTGGCAAAAGAAAATATTTCATGGATTGAAGATTTTAAAGAGGTACATAACTCTGAATTCCAGGAAACTAAATGGTTTGTTGGAGGAAAAACAAACATAACGCTCAACTGTATTGATAGACACCTTGAAAAAAATGGCGATAAGGTTGCCTTAATTTGGGAAGGTGATGAGCCAGGAAACTCTAAAGAGATAACTTTCAAAGAATTACACTCTGAGGTTTGCAGGTTTGCAAATATCCTTAAAACACTTCAAATTAAAAAAGGCTCCAGAGTTTGTATTTATATGCCGATGATTCCTGAAGCTGCATTTGCAATGTTTGCATGTGCAAGAATTGGTGCGATCCACTCAGTTGTTTTCGGTGGATTTTCTCCAGAATCTTTAAAGGATAGAATTTTGGATGCTGATTGTAGAATTGTAATTACTGCTGATGAAGGTGTTCGAGGCGGTAAGAAAGTTCCTTTAAAAGATAATGTTGATGAAGCCCTAATAAATTGCCCTGATGTTAAGAATGTCATCGTTGTTAACCGAACTGGTGGAAAAATTAATTGGTTTGAGGATAGAGATCTTTGGTTTCATGAACTAAAAGATAAAGTTGATGATGTTTGCGAGCCTGAGCCGATGGATTCTGAAGATCCACTCTTTATTCTTTACACATCTGGATCAACGGGAAAGCCAAAAGGAGTTTTACACACAACGGCTGGGTATCTTTTAGGAGCACATATCTCTTTTAAGTATTTATTTGGATTCAACGAAAATGATAAATATTGGTGCACAGCAGATGTTGGCTGGATTACTGGACATACTTATATTCTTTATGGTCCCTTATCAAATGGGGCTACTTCACTTATGTTTGAAGGCGTGCCTACATATCCAACTGCATCCAGATGTTGGGAAATATGCGATGAGCATGAAATAAATATTTTTTATACTGCCCCAACTGCCATAAGAGCTTTGATGTCTCTAGGAGATGAATTTGTTGGAAGTACCTCGAGAAAATCGATTAAAGTTCTGGGTACTGTCGGTGAACCAATAAATCCTGAGGCATGGGACTGGTATTACTCAGTTGTAGGAAATAAATCTTGTGAAGTTATTGATACATGGTGGCAAACAGAAACTGGTTCAGTCCTTATCTCTCCGATTGCAGGCATTACGCCAACAAAACCAGGCTCTGCAACATTACCATTTTTTGGTGTAAGACCTGAGCTGTATGATGAAAATGGTATTCAACAGTCAGGAGAAGCATCGGGTAATCTGGTGATTGAGTCTTCATGGCCCAGTCAAATTAGAAGTGTTTATAACGATCACCAGAGAATGATTGATACTTATTTTTCAACCTATAGCAATATTTACTTTACAGGTGACGGTGCAAAAAGGGATGAAGATGGTTACTTTTGGATTACTGGAAGAGTTGATGATGTTCTTAATGTTTCTGGGCATAGGCTTGGAACAGCTGAAGTTGAAAGTGCGCTTGTTCTGCATCCAGTTGTAGCTGAAGCTGCTGTGGTGGGCTTTGAGCACCCAATAAAAGGACAAGGCATATATGCTTTTGTTACTTTAATGGTAGGTGAAGAATTTTCAGATGAGTTATCAGCAGAATTAAGAAACTTTGTTGGCAAAGAAATTGGTCCTATTGCAAAACCTGACTTAATTCAAAATGCTCCCGGTCTACCAAAAACTAGATCAGGCAAGATTATGAGAAGAATATTACGTAAAGTTGCTGAAGGTGATTTCGAAAACTTAGGTGATACGACAACTCTTGCTGAGCCTGCTGTGGTTTCTGATCTTATAAATAATAAAAAAAGTTTATGAATAGATTAGCTGTCATTTTTTCTTTTTCGATAATATTTCTTTTTTCTTGCTCTTCAACTCCCAAAAATGATCCTCTTGCAGATATCGTTGGCGAAAATAAAATAGGTTATGTGCAAACATCATGCATGCAGAATCCAGATAATGGTCCAAGGATGGTTTCAAGACAAGACAAGCATGAATACCTCAACAGAGATGATTACTTTGATTGCGTAGATAGAACAAGTGCTTCGATTGAAGCCCAAAATGAAGAAGAAAGATTAAATAAAGAAAATCAACTCAAATTAGTGCCAAAAAAAGAAGAAGAAATTAAGCTTGAAGAAGATGAGGATGAGTTAAAAATTAAGTGCGAGCCTGATATTGGAGGAGATACAGGAAGATATTACAAATGCTCTTAATCTTCTAAAGACCTATATTTTCCTTTTTCCAGAACAACTCTTTCGTCCTCAATAAGTTTTATCAGATGTGCTTCAAGGCTCCATTTTGCAATAGGAAGTAGTTTTGGATTGACATCGTTATAAACTGAAATTAACAGACGATTAATTCCAGTAGCTCCAAGCTTAGAAAGCTTCTTGAAAACTTTTTCTTCTCTATCTAGCCTGTGTTGAATAGTCCACTCAATAATTTCGTAAGGATTATCAATGTAATTACCATGACCAGGTGCTATTGAATCAAAAGAAAAATCATTAAGCTTTTTTAGCGAAGAAATGTATTCGTTCATATTGCCGTCTTTTGGAGCAATAACAACAGTAGATCCATCCATAATATGATCACCACTCAATAAGCATTTAATTTCATCAATCAAAAAACAATAATGGTTAGAGGCGTGGCCAGGTGTATGGATTGGCTTAATCGTATATTCTTCAGTTTCAATATGCTCATCTTCTGACAATATGAAATCTGGCTTGAAAGACTCGTCTTGAATTGAGAAATCATTTTCAACCAATTTTCCATAGCAAGGAATAGATAGGCGTTCAGCAAGAGGTTTAGCCCCTGGCGAGTGATCCATATGAGTATGAGTTACAAGAATTCTTTTAATGTTGTTATCTGCCTTCTCAACAAGCTTATCTAAATGCTTTGGTATGTTTGGGCCAGGATCTACTAAGGTTATATCCTTTTTGCCAATGAGGTAGGAGTTTGTCCCTGCGCCAGTAAAAATACCCCCATTTGGTGAAGTTATTTTCTTTAATAAATTATCTCTTTCCATCGCTAAAAATCTTCATACCCCTCATCATCTGGCAATCGACCTTCCCACTTGCCATCGACTTTCTTAAATTTAGGCAAAATAGATTTGATCTCTGAAGACCCCTTACTTTTATAAAAAGATATTAATTCATTTGTAGAATTAAAATCAAAGGTTTGCTCTAAATTCTTTGAAGTTGGCAAAATCATCTTTATCTCACCATTCCAGGCTTTTTTAATTGCTTCCTTTGGAGAAATCCATAAACTATTTGTCAGCTCATTCCCATCATGAAGGGTTGGTTGATCTTTTGGCATTTCCGCAGCAAAGAATCTTGTATCAAATCTCTTTGTTTCAATATCTGGAGTTATCCAATGAGAGAAAGGAACAATATTGGTTGTTTCAAAAAAAAGGTCTTCTCTTTCACAAATCTCCAAAAAAGAAATCTTGTTAGAGATTAATTTTTCTCTATAGTCAACAAACCTATCCTTATCCTTGTTGTTTAAATCAATTTTTGATCCATCTTTTTTTCTTGCCAAAAGCACTCCAACCTCTTCAAAGCATTCTCTAATGCAAGCAACCCAAAAAGATGCACCACCATCTTCCATATCAAGTAATTTCGAACAATCTGCATCATTTAAATCAGAGTGGAAGCTAAGCTTATCTGAAAAATTATCTTCGGAATCCACTTTGCCTCCCGGAAATACATACAAGTCTCCAAATGCCGAATTGCTTGAACGCTCTACAAGTAAAACCTCCATTACATTATTGTTTTGTCTTAACAATAGAACTGTTGCTGCTGGAATTAAACTCATTATTTAAGAAAATTTTTTGTTTCTA
>ENA-OSEY01000699-OSEY01000699.1-marine-metagenome-genome-assembly--contig:-NODE-699-length-23831-cov-17.482319_pt1 | contig 23831 bp, 53 predicted proteins | sample MGYA00248465_ERZ534230 | MGnify/ENA primary metagenome ERZ534230 (study PRJEB26409, sample SAMN06344110) | marine metagenome | isolation source: Sea water from surface | place: Atlantic Ocean:Southern...
GCACAAGGTGCAATAGAGGAGGCAGGTTTAGGAAATTTTAGAAATGCATTTAGTGAATTAGGTGATGGTCTTAATGATCTAGTAGGATTAGCTAAAGATCCAGGAACTAAAGCAGCACTTTCAGCATATTTTGCAGGTCAAGCAGTTGGTGCAAACAATTTAGTAGCTCGTTCTACAGGTCAAGTTATTAACCCTAATTTAGAATTATTATTTAGTGGTCCTACTTTAAGAAGTTTTAATTTTAACTTTACACTCACTCCTAGAGATCCTGAAGAAGCAGGAATAGTTCGTAGAATGGTTAGAGCAATGAAAAGAAATATGACACCTCAAAGATCTTCAGAAGCATTATTCTTGAAGAGTCCTAGAATTTTTGAATTGGAATATATATTTGGTGATACTAATAGAGAGCACCCATTTATGAATAAATTTAAACCATGTGCTTGCACTAGTTTTGCAGTAAATTATACCCCAGATGGTTCTTATATGACATATAGAGGTGAACCATCTATGACCTCATATCAATTATCCATGTCATTTGGTGAGATTGAACCAATCTACTCAGATGAATATGGTGGTAGAGGTAGATTTGATGATGATCAAACTATGGGATTCTAACAATGGCAAAAAAATACTTTAGATACATACCAGATTTTGACTATGTTAGTCGTCTTCCCAAAGCGCAAAACATATCAGATTACATTAGGGTAAAAAATCTATTTAAAAGAACTAAAATATCAGAACAAGTATTCAGTGATTTGACCTTTTTTACAAAGTATCAAATTATAACTGATGAGAGACCTGACAATGTAGCATTTAAAGTTTATGGTGATTCTAATCTAGATTGGATGGTATTGCTTGCAAATAATATTATTAATGTACAACAGGAGTGGCCACTAGAACATCAATCATACTATAATTACTTAATTAATAAGTATGGTTCAGATGCAGCACTTCAAAATGTTCATCATTATGAAACAAGGGAAATAAAAAATTCTGTTGGAAAGGTAATTGTTCCAGAAGGTCTAGAAGTTGCATCTGACTTTTCTATTACTTTCTTTGATACTGGTTTAGGAGTTCAACAAACTGTTAGCACAGAGATAGTCACTGAAATTACTAATGAAGTTTATGAAAATAGAATAAATGATGACAAGAGAAATATAAACATAATCAAACCTAGATTTATTGGATTAATTATTGAGGAAATAGAGAAAGTTATGAAGTATCCAAAAGGAAGCACTCAGTATGTTTCTAAGAGAGTTGTCAAAGGCGAAAACATAAGAATATACGAATAAAAAAAAGTAATAGGCACAAAAAAATACTGGGAATTTTTTTCCCAGTATTTTGGAATTAAAAAGTCAATTTTGTTTTGACCTAATTAACTTTCTGCTAACTTAGCAAAGTAACTTAGTGGATCTTCTTCCTCTTCAGAAGAAGGAGCATTCACAGTTTCAACTGCTTTGCTTTCTTGGTAAGAAGTTTCTAATTTCTTAAGAACTTCTTCCTCAGTTACTTTCTGTGTCTCTTGAGCAGCATAGTTATCATACTCAGTTTCTTGAGCTACTTGTAACTTTGCCTTTGCTCCTAAAACATAATCTAAACGAGTCTTTAACTCATCATATGTTTTAAACTGATCATTTGCAGTAAATGCAGTTAAAGAAAATTCTTTCTTCCATACTGCTTCTAGTGCATCATCATCTTCCAATAATGGATTAGGAGAGTCAAATTCTGACTTATCATAATTCCAGAAACCATCCTTTTTAACAATCTTCAATTTGAAGTTTGCACCTGCCCATAGATCAAATGGGTTGATTGGTGTCTCATCTTCAAACTCAGGTTGCATTACATCCATGATCTTATCAAAGATCTTCTTACCATACTTGTAAAGAAATACTCTACCCTCATTCTGAGGATTAGCAGGATCTTTAACAACATAGATGTTGCTATAGTAAGATAACTTACGTTTCTGCTTTCTTACAGTATCTTTATCTGTATCATTACCACTATTCCATAGTGTCCTGTTAAGATCACCAACAGGATCTTTTTGTCCTATTGTGGTAAGTGAGTTCTCAATATACCATCCACCTGGTCCTTGGAATGCATGAGAAAATAGTTTCACCCATGGAAGTTCTTCTCCATCTGGTGCTGGTAGAAATCTGACAACAGCATATCCATTGCCACTCTTATCAACCTCTGGTTTCCAGAGACGATCATCTACATTTCCACCACCTGCATTGTTCATTTTCTCTACTTCTTTAACTAATCTATTAGTTAGAGAACCCAAAGAACTCTGCTTTTTAAGGTCTTTAAAACCCATTTTGTTTACCTCGTATTTGTTGTATTTGGCTTGTTTGTACTCAGTTATTATAATGTAAATTTACGACTTGTCAAGTTGTTTTTTCATTTCACCAATTGCCGCTGACATTTGTGCAAACATCAAGGACAAATCACCATCAGATTTAAATCCAAACATTTCAGCACTATCCATAACAGTTTTTCGTATCTCCTTTGCCTTAGGGTCATCAGAGAGACTCAATCTCTTATAGAAAATCTGTTGTTTTTCTATTAATTCTTCAAGAAGTTCAATATGAAGTATTTTATCCTCTCTGTTCATATTAGGAAAATTAAAGACATTACCATAGACTTTTTTTTGTAAAGTCTCAATGTCTTTCATCTCTTTTTGAACAATTTCTGAGTCTAAAAATCTCATTGTGAAACAATCTCTTTTAGAATTTTTTTATAACGGAATACATCTATATTTAGGAAAGGAGTGTACTTCCTTATCTTCATACTCACCATTCCCCATACAGGATCATGCTCTGATATTTGTTTATCAAAGTTAGTTCTGTACCCTAGTATTCTATCATATATTACCATACTTTCCAAACTTGTGTCACCCCTCAAATAACTTTTTAATATTGGTGGGTGTCCCTTAGAACAATCAAATACATCATCTACTTTTTGATTATCAAATAACTTATGTGCTTCCTCTGTAAATGTATATGCTAATGATTGTATTCTCTTTTTCCAAGATGTATATGTCTTCTCTCCATTCTTAATTATATTTGGCATATAAACAGTAGAGGGATCTTCATCAGTTGCAAAGTTAGCAATGAAGAAATCTTGTATCTCTTGATCATTATACTGTCTAGACATTCTTTCAAAGAACATTCTATCTCTTCTTTTATAGAATCCTTGTACAGTTAGTTTAGATAATTTATTTCCATATCTTGAATAGTCATACTTCTCTCTTATGAAGTGTGACTTCATACCTATAAATGTTTTGTAGGTTTCAAAGGGGTTCACTTTCAGCATCATCCATCAATTCAAGTTCTTCAACCTGATCTACAGTAACTTCATGATCAGCAATACGATACCAATGTTGTGGTACTCCTAGAGCATCAGGTCTTTCACCTAAGTATTCAAACTCCTCACATTGGTTCTCACGTAACCATGCTTGAAGTCTATAGTGCATTAGTTCAGATTTAGTTGGCATTATAAAGGAAGTTTAGCATGAGATGTTCTCTTAAGCAAATTTAATTCCATTGCTTCACCTTTTAGTTTTTCTTTCAAAGGTTTAGTAATTAATTTAGGAACAGATTCCACATCAATATTATTCTGTTCACAAAAATGTACAATGGCATCAACATAACTCATACCATCTTTTTCATGAGCAAGAGTTTCAATTGCTTCAGTGAATCTTTTAGCACAATAGAATTTATTTTCTATTAACTTCTCTAAATTTTTTCCATCAGCTTTTGCCATATTCTTGTAATTTGAAAGTAACAAACTCTCTAATGTATTCAGAGAGTAATTTGATATATTTCTTTTTATTGTACTCTTCATAAACTACACATTCTCCATTTTCACAAGACATTAAGATTACAAATTTTTTCACTGGTATATTTGTTAACTCATACAACATACAAGCATATGCAGCACACTGAACAAAGTAATGATCAATCCACTTGCGTGGTTTTGGTTTCTTAGAAGATTTAAAGTCAATAATGGCAAGTTCACCATTATACTCAGCAATACAATCAACAGTTCCTGCAATACCTAACTGCAAACTGTACATTGATTTCTCTAGGGCATGAATATTATCAATCAAATCTAATTTTGGTTTTGATTGTTTAAATAAAAATTCTGATAGAGGTTGAACCTCAGGTAAATTTTCATTCTTAAGATAATACTCAGTAAGAGTATGCATATCTGTACCACGACTTGTAGCAGCCTTGGTTACTTTATCTGCCTGTTCATTTCCAACTCTTGCTCTCCATTCACGAAAGATTTCTCTGTTGATCCAACTAGTGATAGATGTAATTGAAACTAGTTTTGCATTGCCAGGAACATCATAGTATCTGACACCATCAATAGTTTCTTTGTTTAAAGAAGGAAGATCTATATTTACATGATTAAACATTAAAGTTCTATTCCAAGTTCAAGTTTAGAAATGATATACTCTTTGACTAGACCACTTCTGCAGATATCATCTGCACCAAACTCTATTATATCAAAAGATGGCATATTACGCAAGATGCGTAAGAAGTCCACAATACCATTCCTCTCATTCTGTTTCACTAAGTCTGTTTGAGTTGCATCTCCACAGAACATAATTTTAGAATCTTGTCCTATTCTTGTAATCATAGAATCTAATTCATGGAAGTTTAGATTCTGAAATTCATCTACAATTATTATTGCTCTATCAAAAGTAGTTCCTCTGATAAAAGATGTACTCCAAAAATCAATGGTATCTTGTGCTTTCAAGTTTCCATACAACATATCAAATGATGCATCATCTGGCATCTGGAACATATACTTAACCATATGTTTATATGGTATCTGATAAAGATATGATTTATCATCATGATCACCAGGCAAAAATCCTATCTCACGAGTTGCAACTAATGATCTAACAATGTAAATCTTTTCATATGGACTCTTGGGATCAAGAACATCCATCAATGCATTATATAAAGTAATGAAAGTCTTACCTGTACCTGCACAACCGTAAGCAACTAAGTTCTTATCCTCTTTATAAGAGTCAAAGAATACTCGCTGATTATCAGTAAGAGGTTCAATCTTTTTTATATAATCAAGATTGATTGGTTTCTTCCTTTTCATTTGCTTGTTACTCATTCCAAAAGGAACGGGATTTGTGCCAATACCTGCAGAAGGTTTTTTTCTTGCCATATTAAATAGTTTTTATTTTAGAACCTGGTGCTTTCTGTGCTTTCTTTAAAACATCATTCCAACCTGGATATTTCTGTTTTAATTTGTCAGTCCACTCACCAACTTCTCCAACTCCTGCACATCCTTGTGACCAGTCTCTATCCCAATCAGCATTGGCAGGATCTGATCTAAACTCATCATAGGATTGCATTGTCATATTAAGGGTTTTTGTTTCACCTGTTTTCAAATTTTTCAAAGGGTATGTAGGCATAATTGTTCAACAATGTTAGTATTTAGCTCCACTCCAGAGCTTCAGCAATGGTAGGGAAGGTATCTATGAAAATAGATTTGCATGCATTAGCAATATCCATATGTTCTTTTTGAGTTCCATTTGCTGATCTTAATTCAATATAATGAATCCAAGAGCGAGCAGAACCTGTCATATAGATTCTTGTTGGTGTGCATAATGGTAGAACCATTCTAGCACACTCTTTAGCAATTCCCTCTTCAATCATTTGATTATACAATGATTGTGCAGAACTGAAAAGGGTTATCATTTGTGCTTCTAATTTCTGCTTGACAAAAGGATCTACATCATCAATTGAATTCTGTCTGTTCTTTGTATCTTGTCTTCTTAGATCTGGTAATTCAATCTTTCCAAGTTCATTACTCTGTGCATATCTTTGAGAGAACTCTTGGAATGTAAAAGATCTATGTCTTAATATCTGTGCTGCAATTGCACGTGTTGTTTCAATCTCAAGGGTCATTGAGGATTGCTCAAATACAGACCAATGATTATGCTTAATACAATACTTCAATAATCCAGCATAGTTAGGATTATCTTGATTATCTGGATTGGAAACTCTGGCAATATGTGCCATTGTTTTTTCAGCATCAGGTGTTACTGATATTAACTTCACTGATTTTTCTTTCATCTTGTTGTTTTTTAATTAATTTAGCATAGATTACATCTTCCCTAGTGTATAAATTAGGGTTCTTCTTAGCTAACTTGATTAATCTCTTTGCTGATTTTCTGACTCCCATTTGAAAAATATGCCTTAAAATAGTCTACTACACCATTGGACGTTTTGTACTTATGAGTCCATTCTTCTGCGCACTCATAAATGTCCCTGAGTGAGTATTTAGACTCAGTGGTTATTTCATACTTCTTCAACAAGATTGAGAGGCACTGTTCTCTTAACTTCAATTGTTCTTCTGAATATTTTTCTTCAGTCTGCATAACCATCATCATCTCCTTCAAAAATTTCTTCATAATCAGTTAGAGGTGCTTGTGCTGCTGCAACATAGGAACTTGTGTCTGAATAAACCTCTGACTCAAGTTCATTGAGTATGTTTTTTAGGTCAAACAATAAAACCTTTAGCTTACCCTTGTCCATGGCTTTATTTTTATTTATCACTATAGCATAAAAAAAGGAGGGTAACAACCCTCCCTTTATTCTAACTAAGCACCAACCTTACTTGTGTGCTTTATACCTCTGTAAGTAAGTTGTGATGCTGACTGTACAGAATCTTTTCTGTCATTGGTGTCATACTTAACACCTCTGTAAGTGACTTGTGCCATTGGTTTTCTCCTAAAGTAATTGGATGTTGTGAATATCCGTTCCTTCAGTCGGCATTTGCGTCCCCAAAGGGATGAACGAACCCGTTCCGTGTCGGCTTACTTGCGTCCAATAATAAAGGTTTCACATTGTTCATCTGGTACTTTCACTCTGAAGTAATCTATAAGATACTCCTTTGCATCAGTATTGAGAGATTGATCACTCAGTATCTCAATCCTATTTTGATTCCATTCTGCACATGTCATTTCCCAATGAAAACTATTATGTTCAGATAGGAGCAGTGCCAGTAATGCTAGACCTTGCATTGGATGAACGATGTGTTTATACTAACACATTTATACTATATATGCAAGTTCTTTTGTAACTTGTGTTACAATTTTATTTTATTTTAAGGGTTTACCATACTTATCAAGTAATCCAAGTTTTCTTACTTGACCTAGATTGGATTTAGATGCTTTTTTTATCTTTTTATACTGTTTAATTAACTTATCTACCTCATCTTGGTCTATGTCAGCAGTTAATTTACCATCAAACCCATGTCCTTTTTGCTCAATATAATCATTTATCCCATTCTGGATCTCACCCTCAATGATATCATTTATTTGTTTTCTGATATCATCCTTCATTATCTACTACCCCATACAATATCTGGAAATGCTGTATCTACAACACCCTTTGTGATCTTAGGATATTGTCTCTCTAATGCACCATCTTTAACTAGAGTTAATATATCTGCTTCTTGTGGATGTAATCCCTCTAGCATTTGAATGAACATAGTCTCTCTACGAATTGCAGATAAACTATCATTACCACCTTTCACAAAATGATATAGATTAGCATATTCTTTTCTAAGTGATGTATGATCTGTTCCTACAGGAACCTCATTTCTTTCATAAGGAACTACTCCCTCTGGAAGCAATGATACTGCAGCTTCATCAAAGTTCCAAATTAATACAGACACTAATCCAGGATATCTATACTGTTGTAATACTTCAACTCTTTTAGCAACTGTTTTCTGCTTGTTAGCTAATTCAAGTACCTCAAACAGAAAAGGATTAGGAGGTAATTTAGTGCTTGCTGTAATAGTAGCCTTCTTTGGAACTTTTGGAGTTACCTTTGTTGGTGCACCTGAGTCTAAAGATGCTGATGTTGTAGCCATATCAATTCTAATGTTATATTCAGTTTAGTTTATTTAGAGGTAAAAGTCAACTGTCTTCTTGACTATCCTCAGGAGTGTTTTCAAATCTGAAAGCAACTATCTCATCTGCTATGAGATTACCATTTTCATCATACATTTCTGGATGTGATGGATACTGAGAATATTGTGTCTTTTCCATAGTATATGTCCTTGCTGTCCATCCAATAACTCCACCCACAAGAAGGGATAAAAGTGATACTACAGTTGATATAGTTAAAGTTACTATCAGTGTTTCCATGAAATTTTCCTCTAAGTAGATTTGGTTTTCTTTAAATCCAAATGAAACTCAAAGTAAAAATGAATCTCCCTATTTAAGAAAGCTATCATGTTTCCCCATTTCACTTGGAAAGTCTTGGGTTCTGGTAGTTTCCTCCTCTTATTTCTAAGCAGTAATTCAACTCCTCTGTTAATCTGAGGAGTGTCATCACCTTTGGTTTTATTTAGAGGATTTTTTTTTCCTTCCTGGTCTTTTGTCATAACTATACTTTAATGCATCATCTAATATTTTGGTAAGGTAGGTTCTGATCTTTCTTGCCTGTGGTTTAGGAATGTGACCATATGCTTCCTTCAGAACTACATCTCCACCTTTGATATATCCACTCAGTTCTTGAATGGATTGACGAAGTTCATCAGCAGTTGAACTTTTAATGAATTCATCTGCCTCTCTCTTCACTGCTTTCTTGCCTTCTAGAAGAGCATAAAAGTTCAAGAGATACTTTCCTTCAAAAGCATACTCCATTGCCCTCTCTACAAGGTCATAGATATCATCTGCTGCCAAGGAGCTGATTCTCCTTGAGGTACTTGACCGTCTCTGTGCAACCACCTAATTTTTCTCCATCTAATACAACTTGAGGAAAAGTTGACCCTCTTCCAAATTCTTCATAAAAACCTTTTCTGTCAAAGTCTTTGTTAAGTTTATATTCAACATAGTTGAATTGTGCCAAGTCTAGCACTCTAAGTACTTGACTGCAATAAGGACATCCATCCTTGGAATAAACTGTAAAGTTCATGCTTGTTTTGATTTGTTACGAATGATGATTCTATCATTTTCATAATCAGCTACAAATTCTAATGCATCTGTAGTATCCCACATTAACTCTTCATACAATGAGTTTAATGTCTGCATGTCTTGATACAAGTCAGTTGGCTTGTCCATAGTTTTATTTTTATATAGGAATAAAAAAAAGAGACCCCCTTAAGGGATCTCTTTAACATAACACAAAGTAAAATTAATTACAACGCATTTCCTCTAGGTAAGACTTCCTCTGGGAACACAAAGTTCTCATGAGGTTGGTCTACTGAAGACATCCATGCTCTCATACCTTCATTTAAAAGAATGTTCTTTGTATAGAAAGTTTCAAACTCTGGGTCTTCTGCTGCTCTTATCTCTTGAGATACAAAGTCATATGCTCTTAAGTTAAGTGCAAGACCTACAATACCTATTGATGATGTCCACATACCCATGACAGGTACAAACAACATTAGGAAATGTAAAAATCTTTTGTTAGAGAAAGCAATACCAAATATCTGTGACCAGAATCTGTTTGCTGTAATCATACTGTATGTTTCCTCCTCCTGTGTGGGGTCAAATGCTCTAAAGGTTGTAGAGTACTTGTTTCCCTCTGAGTAGGTGCTTGTGTCCTCATACAAGGTGTTCTGAACAGTTGCTCCATGAATAGCACAGAGTAATGCTCCACCTAGTATACCTGCTACACCCATCATGTGGAATGGGTTAAGAGTTATATTGTGGAAACCTTGAATGAAGAGAATATATCTGAAGATTGCTGCTACACCAAATGAAGGTGCAAAGAACCAACTATGCTGACCTAATGGATAGATCAAGAAGATGCTAGTGAAGACTGCAATAACAGCAGAGAAAGCAAGAGCATTGTATGGTCTAATGCCAACAAGACCTGCAATTTCAAACTGTCTTAACATGAATCCTATGAGACCAAATGCACCATGAAATGCAACGAAGTTCCAGAGTCCACCAAGTTGAAACCAACGGATGAGACTTCCTTGTGCTTCAGGTCCCCATAGGAATAATAAACTGTGACCCATTGCATCACCAGGTGTGGATACTGCTGCTGTTAAAAAGTTTGCTCCTTCAAGATATGAAGATGCAATACCATGTGTATACCAACTTGTAACAAAGGTAGTTCCAACGAACCAACCTCCTATTGCTAGATATGCACAAGGGAAAAGCAGTAAACCAGACCAACCTACAAATACAAATCTGTCACGTTTCAACCAGTCATCTAATACATCAAACCAACCTAATGTTGGTTGTTGTCTTAAGGTAGATGCTACCATAATTCTCCTATGAAAAAGGGGTCATAAAGACCCCTAGTTTATCTTTTGATTAAGTTATTAACCAATTGAAGGTGCTGTTAAAGCAACCTGTGAAGACTCAGCAGATGCTAGGTCTAGTGGGAAGTTGTGTGCATTTCTCTCATGCATAACTTCCATTCCTAAGTTTGCTCTGTTAAGAACATCTCCCCATGTTGGAACAATCTTACCATTAGCGTCTACTACAGACTGGTTGAAGTTGAATCCATTAAGGTTGAATGCCATTGTACAGATACCCATTGAGGTTAACCATACACATACAACAGGAAAAACTGCTAGGAAGAAGTGAAGACTTCTTGAGTTGTTGAAAGAAGCATACTGGAAGATAAGTCTACCAAAGTAACCATGAGCAGCTACAATGTTGTATGTTTCTTCTTCTTGTCCAAACTTATAGCCATAGTTTTGACTCTCGTTCTCTGTTGTCTCTCTGATTAGAGAAGATGTAACAAGTGAACCGTGCATTGCACTGAAGAGACTACCACCGAACATACCAGCAACACCAGCCATATGGAATGGGTGCATTAGTATGTTGTGTTCTGCTTGGAACACGAACATGAAGTTGAACGTACCAGATATACCTAGAGGCATACCATCAGAGAAAGATCCCTGACCAAATGGGTATACTAAGAATACAGCAAATGCTGCTGATACTGGAGCTGAGTATGCTACACAGATCCATGGTCTCATTCCTAGTCTGTAAGATAATTCCCACTGTCTTCCCATGTATGCTGAGATACCAATTAGGAAGTGGAAAATTACAAGCTGGTAAGGACCACCATTGTATAGCCATTCATCTACTGTTGCTGCTTCCCAGATTGGGTAGAAGTGTAGACCAATAGCATTAGATGAAGGAACAACTGCACCAGAGATGATGTTGTTACCATACATGAAAGAACCTGCTACAGGCTCTCTGATTCCGTCAATATCAACGGGAGGTGCTGCAATGAATGCAACAATGAAACATGCTGCTGCTGTTAGCAAGCATGGGATCATGAGTACACCAAACCAACCAACATAGATTCTGTTGTTTGTTGAAGTTACCCACTCACAGAACTCAGGCCATCCCTGTAGTAGACCTGTACTGCGCTGTTTTGAAAGAACTGTCATTAGTAAGACGTTTAAGTAGGACTCTAGGGTAGAGTGAAACTTATTTCCAGTAATCCCTCACTACTGGATATGAAAGACGTAATTTATCCTCCCATAGGTCTTGGTTAGCGGGAGCAAATAATTGGTAATAAAATTACCACTTTCAGTTATTTATCTTAACACAACTTTACACTTCTGTCAAATATGCTACCTATCCATACAAATGAGCATTGTAATGTTTGCGCATTGGTGGATACTCTGTCTTCTTTCTAACAGTGATGTAAATTTTCAATAACAAATCAGTTGTAATCACTTTTTAAAGTACTTCTTTATAACCTCAACCTGATCTTCATACTTGGCAATCATATTTAATTCTTCTTCAATTGCTTCTACAATATTTGAATGTTCACCAATACCTACAGGATTGCTTAAATAAACTTCTACATTGGCAACATGTTTTTGTATGTCACCTTGTGCATGTGCTAATAGTGCTTTGAGTAATTGATCTCTCATTTTTTTAAAGGAATGGTATGTGAGCTCTTTTGAACTTTATAAATCTATCTATGGCAAATTCTCCACCACCTGTACATAATACACCAAAACTACCTCCAAAGTAAAGTACCAATAACTCTAACAGGTAGATATTGAAACCTGATGTAACTATTGCATGATAGATGGCAAATGATATAGTGCCAACAATAAACAGTGCACCTATTCTAGTAAACAATCCAGTTATTAGCAACCAACTTCCTACTATCTCTGAGTAGGCTGCCACATAAGAGAAGAACTCTGGGAATGGTAATCCTAAAGGTTTTACAAATGCATTAGCAAAATTAGGGATGTTTTCTAATTTCTCATATCCATGATGAATCAGCATAGCACCTATGCAAATTCTTAAAACTAATAAACCAAATGATTTTAAATATTTCATATTGTAACAATACTTAATATTATGTATATTAATTAAATTTACCAATCTCCATATCATTCAATCCCTTCACTTCTGATGGAGTTTCAATTATCTCAGGACCTTTTTCCTCTTCATCCCATGTCTTTTTTATCTCCTCTACCTGTATATCAACATCTCTCATAGTATTAAAAACTTTAGTATCAATCCATTTCTGTTTTAACCACTCTAGAAATCCTAAAGCAAGATGCTGAAGATAAGGATTTCTAAATTTTTTCTTAATCCATCTTTCTGCTTTTGCATACCAAGGATCTACACCTTTACCAAATTGTTTTTCAAATTCTATTTTCACTATGCCCTTCTTCTCCTTCTTTTCTTTTTAAATAACTTTTGGTAAATGGGTCTAACAATGAACAGATCTATCAACTCAATAAGAAATAAAAATCCTAAGAATACTACCATTCCTGCTAAGGCTATAGCTTCTAATATTTTTAAAAGTATTTTTTTCATTAGCAAGAATGCTCCTCAACTAGAGGTTCTCCAACCTCAACAAAATTTAACTCACTGTTATAAACCCAGTGCATTTTGCTCCATACATTTTGGAACTCTTCTTCCTCAAGATCTTTAAGTAAGATCTTATCATTCCAGTAAATATGGTATCTTTTCATTGACTTCATGGTTTCCTATAAGTATCTATACTTAGATTAAGTTTAATGATCAATGACAGGTTTTTCATTCTTTAATGTATTGTATAACTTTGAATTTTCAGCACATGATACTGGTACAAACTCCTTGTCTGCATCAAAACCCTCATACCTTTTTGCTTGGTTGATTACAATAGAACCACCCTCACCAGATACAGATCTATGATAAGTTCCACGTGGTATAAACAAAGCACCACTGGATCTATTCAAGTTGACTATATGATAAGGACACTTCCAACTATAATTAACCAATTCAAATGTTCTCTCACCTGATACAACTCTATTATAGTCATCTTGAAAACTATGAATATAGAATTGCTTTGCTCCAATAAAATCATCAGGTGGAGATGTAGCAGCACCCTCATGAACTACAAGGTCAGATGCATTTGATTCTTCAACTGTTATATCATAAAAGACAACATCATCTGTTTCTCTGAACACACGATGCTTTCTAAACATCACACTACTCAATCTCTTTGCCTCCAATCATCAGATCTATCGTTATGAAACCAGTCTACCACATCATCTGGATTTTTGAAACCCCTCCTTTGTCTGTTAGGATCTCCAATGTTCAAAAACTTTAAACAAGATCCATCAGGATCAGTTGCTAGTCTTCTTGCTGCATTTAACATACCTCTTGCAGATGTATTCCTTTTGGATAATTTACCTGCCCATATCATATCATCTAATGAAACTTCCTGTCCTGATGCAATACTTTTACAGATGCCTTCAAGACGCAAACGATACTGAGTTGATAACATAAACTAATATTTAATATTAGTTTTATTTAACCACTAGTACAAATATTCTTCTTGTTCTGTCAGTAAAGTCACATCTGATGTGGGATAAGCAACACAAGTTAAAACATATCCTTGTTCTATCTGCTCATCATCTAAGAATGATTGCTCATCTTGATTAACTGTTCCCTCTAAAATTTTCATTGCACATGATGAACATGCACCTGCTTTACATGATGAAGGGTGATCTAAACCATCTTCTTCTAATGCTTCCAAAATATAAGTGTCTTCATCACATTCAAATGTCTCTTCATAACCATCCTGATTTCTGATTGTAATTGTTGCCATGTTTATACAAAATCTACATCTCTAATTATACATTTCAAAAATTCATCTTTCAAGATATTATTCGTTTTCTAACTTTTTCTTTAGGTCATCTATACGAGATTGTAACTTATCATAATCCTCTAGGTCACAACTCTTAAAAGTTACACCCATAACTTCCTCACCATCTTTAGGTTCTTCTGGATGAGGTGTATATGCTTTCATAACCTCACCATAATTTGTTACTGGTTTCCTATCCATTTCTGCTAATGTAGATGACATCATTTTCCACATGAATGCAAAGGTTGCTGATGCTACCATAATAAAGAATACTAGGTATATGAAAATTGTGACATCATTCATTATCTTCTAAAAAGTTTTTGTATGGGGACTTGTCTTATCTTATCTATAATATCAGTTTCTATCTTGTCTAGGATGTTCACATCTAGATGCATGAATGGTGGAATGATTCCCAACATTCTAAGTAAACCATCTACAAATAATGCAAGAGTTGTGAATCCAAGAATCATACTAATAACAGTTGCATCTCTGTTATGCTTTCTCATAGACTCTTCATCTATTCTCCTTGCCTCATCTACAGCACCTTTAATTAATAAGTCAACTTCTTCCTTTGTGTAACACAAGTGAGGAACAATTCTTTTAATTTTTTCTTCCGTCATTTCTCTATCTGATGCTATGTCTGTGACTGGAAAATCTCTGATTAGTGTTCTGATCATAGTTGTTTGTATTTATTCCCAGTATTCATCAAGAACCTCTAGGACATTTGTAAGGATTCTGTTTGCAGATCCTCTCTGCCTATCATCCCACTCTGGATACCAAGTCTTTTCATAAAGACCAGTTTTCATCCTCATAATTCTAGCAGTCATAGCAACTTTGTCAAGTCTCCCATTCATAAGAGATGCAGTATTTAATTGCTAATATTTAGAGTTTAAAGTTTACTAAATAGGCGGAGTGTCAACAAATCAACAATCAAATGAAGAAATTCTTCCCAATATTATTGTTATTGATGGCAGGTTCTGCAGTAAATGCAGGTGGATTAAGCACTAGACATCAGACTAGTCTTCAGTTTATCAATGATGGTGGACATACAGAATACACAAGAATGGGAGCATCCTATTCTATTTCTGGTACAAATGTATCCACTAGTCATACAGTTGGTAATAATGATCCAGTCACAGGTGGTTTAGGTGTTCAGTCTTATGCAGCAACTGGTGTTGCTACACCTGGCACTGTTACAGCAGGTCAAGGAACAACTAATGGAACAGGATCTTTCTCTTTCTCACAGTCATTCACACAGGCTGACATTGCAGGAACAGATTCTACCCACACTGACTTTGGTAATGTAACTGTGCACACTGGTGGATCCACTGGTTCAGCTGCACCTGGTACAATAACCAATGCTCATGTTACAACCTTAGCTGGTACAAACTTAGCTGGATCAAGTGCTACATCGCAATTTGTTTCAGAGATTACTGCCTTTTAACAATGAAGAGGATACTAACAGCATTACTGTTGCTTAGTACCTCAGGTGCTGCGTATGCAGTGCCCGTGGTCCCCAATTTTACGCAGGGATCAATGACTTCGACTACTACGACCACCAGTACCACAACTGAGACCATAAATTCTATGGACTATAATACTGGCTGGCAATATTCAGTAACTGGTACAAATGTATCAGCAGATGGACCATTAGTTCCAACAGGAGCTAATTCAGTCAATAACACTAGTGTTACATTAGATGGAGTGACTTCACAATGGACAGGATTGAATCTAGAGAACAGACCACAATTCACACAAACAAACAATGGAGTTGGAAACTTCCAATTCACAGAAACATATGCTGGACCAGGGCTATCCAATCACACGATAATCCAACGCACCACCACCATAAACAGCGTCACCGACACAACAAGCACCTTTACACAGTAAGTACACTTGTACTATCTTTGTTAAGTCCCACTGCTGCAATGGCATCAGATGTTGGTGGAATAAGTGCTACTGCAAGTCCTATTGCCAATTCTTCAGGCTCAGTGACCAACCAGGCAATACAAGTTTTACAAGGTCCATATATTACAAACACATATGGTAATGGTGTTCAATGTCAAGGTGCTACCATGAACATTACACCGTACATCACAGGAACAGGATCATTCAAGCGCCCTTTTGAACACACATATATGGATCCAGTGTACGATGTTCATGATGCAGATGATGATGGTCAGATTGATAATCCAGGTAATATACTCTACTATGTTCCTACAAGAACTGGACAGCAAGATGGATATAATTTATCAGCAGGTTTATCTGCTACATGGTCAAGACCTTTAGATAAAAAGGCACAGAAACTTTGTATAGAAGCAGCAACAGCACAAGTAGCATATCAACAACAACTTACTTCCAATAAGAGGCTTGACTTTGAACTAGCTCGTTTGAAAAATTGTGGAGAACTTATGAAAGCTGGCGTGATGTTCCATCCAAAGTCTCCTTATCATGCTGTATGTGCTGATGTAGTATTAGTAAATCCACCTAACACACTACCAGATCATACACATTCTATTACACCTAATGAAATAGAAGTTAAACCAACTGGAGATGCATCAGTCTTAGAAAGTATATCTATAGGTAATTTTAAATAATATTATTTTCTCTTTACAGGTGGAAGACCTTTCTTCTCTCTATACTTGTTTGTTTTAATTTCAGATAAGGAAAGTCTTTTTTCTGTTTTACCAAATTTCTTTTGTATGGTCTTCCATACTTTTGTAATTATAGGTTTTACTACTCTTAATAATATAGGTGTTGCAGCTGCAGCAGCTGTTGCAACCACTGCTATTGCTGTGGTAGTTGTGACTTGATTTGTAGAAGGGAGTAGTTTCTCTGCTAGTGTAGTGTCCTCATATAATACCACACAGGTTTTTACACCATCTATATCTCTTTCTTCATGACCAATAACTCTTTCATCACCCTTCTGTGTTAAGTCACCAACTCTAGGTTGATTTGGTGCTGGACAAAGAAATTCTTTTTCTGGAGAAACATCACCAGTATCAGGAACTTCTGCTTCTGGTGGTTCTGGTGGAGGTGATACAGGAGGTGGTTCAACCTCTCTTACAATAGTCAACTGTTCTGGTTCATAGTTCATTGCATCATAAGATGGAACAGTTGCATCACAGACAATCATTGCCTTGTCAGGATCTTGATCTACAAGATTTTTATCCTTTGGTAAACCAGATACATGCATCTGATTATCTTGATGTGCCTTTACGCAACCAGGCATATCCACAATAGGATTACCTATATTCAAAACAACTGGAGGAACCAAGTGATCAACACTTGGTTGTTGAGACTGCCAGTTTGGTACAAATATATTTGGTACTGTTACGTCACTCATCCTAACACCCTTAATGTAGATAAGTGGTATTGTCATTTAGAATGGTGCAGCAGGTGCTGATGGTAATGGTGAAGCAGGTCCTGTAAAGTCTGGTATAGCATCACCAGCAATACCACCTAGATCAGGTGTAACTGAATCTAATACTGATCCCATTACTTTAGATTTTACTCCATCAATGATTGCATCTTTTCTGATAAAGACATAACCACCTAGACCAACTACTCCAAGTGCCACTACACCTGAGAAAATAGCGATTCCATTAATAATTTTTTGCATTGGTTTAACCCTCTAATAATGTGCCAAAAGACCTACGTATTTCACGTAGTTCTTCAAAGTTTTTCTGTTTTGTACCACCATCATATTCCCATGCATACCCTTCAGTAATCATTTGTTCGTTGAGTGATACCACATCATCGCCAACATATAACCAACCAAGCAACCTACCATACTTACCCACGCCACCTTTGAGTTCAGTTCTAATAATGAGTTCATCATCTCCATTAATTGTTTCCTCCAAATGTTCTTTCATCCAATTAGTTGCATCTATACCTAATGCCTTCTCTTCTAAATCTCTTGTTCTCTTCTCAGGAGTATCAACACCTGCAATTCTTACTCTCTCTTTCTTGTAGAGATCAAATCCAAGGTCTATAGTAACATCTATTGTATCACCATCTAATACTTTGTCAACTGATACAACTCTAAAGTTATAACAACTCTTTCTGCTTGGAGGGGTCATTGCTCCCATCTTGTTTCTCCCAAAAATTATCTAGTGCACTATTTATAGCATCAGAAGGTTTTGTTGCATTTTTCTCAATATCTTCTATCTTTTTATTTCTTTCAAACATCATCTGCAAATTTATCAAGTGATGTGGATTCCATACATCTATCTCACCCTTTGCTTGTGGTTTGGGTATAACTGGTTTTGGTGGAAAATCTTCATCTAATGGTGGACAAAAAGTAGGTCCACCATCTAAACGAGGACTACATGCCTCTGCAGGTGGATGTGTAACTGGTGCTGTACAACCAACTAATATTAATGGTATTGCCAAATACTTAATCAAAATGCTCCATCCCAGAATGTATCCACAGGTGTTTGCATGCTTCTTGATACAAAATACAATCCTACATTACATGCAAACCAATTGATGTTGACCACCCAAGTCTGTCTCCAGAGATACTTTCTGTTGCTCTGTACAATAAACATATTTCTCTCATTCATTGTCTCCTCAGGAGATAGAGGTCTAAACTTCAACCATTGTTCTAAACCCAATGCAATTACAAATCCTATTGCATAGATGTAGAATATAAAGTTAAGAAAACTAGAACTGAAAAGTAAAGCAGAAAGCATTAATCGTTTGGGTGGTAAAGGTCATATCTCATTATGTAGTATATCACAGTTGTAACTGCCATAACAAGTAGTGTTATCATCCATATGATACTCCAGACAATCATGCTATCAATAACATTGCTTTGTGAAGTTCTCTAGCATGTGCTAGTTCATCATCTGCTATCTCTGCAATCTTTGTGTCTAAAGGATTCCATGCAAGATACTTAGTGTAAGTTTCATATGCATGTTTCTCAATCTTCATGTTGATGTCATAAGCATTAATAGGATCAATGAAATAATACCCAACCATGATCCAATAATAAAGTAGAACAAGATGCTTGGCAAAGAACCTGTCGATCCAATATTTATTGCCTTCCCTAAGTTCCATCTCTTCCAGATGTTCTGTCTCATTTAATGCCTGATAAAAATGCTCCTTCATTAAGTATACATGATCCTCTCCTCTAAGACCAAGAGATTCACGAAAATGTAACACACTTATGAAAGCAAAGTATGGTGCTCTTGCAATTACTTCAAGCACCCAAAATCTTTGAAAGTCTCTACCTCTGTAAAGAAAGTCTAAGATGTAGATGGTGGTGTCTAGCACCCATGTATTAAATTTTTTCATCTATAAGCAATTAGTGGTGAATAGGTGACTGCTAAGATAACAACTCCAAAGAGGATGGTTGTAGATCTAACTGGTAAATTTTTCATTTAATCCTCCTTAATACAGTATTCGCAAGAAAGAGGAGTTGCCTTCATATTAGGCAAATCCTCTTTTGCTTGTTTTATTGCGTTGTATGCGTCATCTGCATATTCACAGATTTCGTAATGATTGTTTTGTAGGTCATGATAACCTATGACGTAATGGGACATGATAGTTTCAACTCCAGTACATTATTATTTAGTATAACATACTAGGTAAAAATACGCATGAATGTGTGGACTCCCACACCCCTCTTTAACAATTCTTATTAAGATCCTCTGCCATGTTACCACCTATATCAGCACCCTGATCTCCACCAAACATTGCTACCCAACCAGCAGCAACCCAACCAATATAAGGGATAGTGGAAAGACTAGGAGCAGCACTAGCACCAATACTAGTCCCAACCAATCTGCCTGTACCCTCTGCTGATCCAATTGCTTTGACACAGGCTTCACTTTTTCGTGTGGCAGTTATATCTGCTGCTTCCTGTTGAGTTAAACCTGGTGTTCCATCTAACCAAGATCTATGATTAGATACTGGTCCACCTTGATTGATCTGACCATCCATGAAGTATTCTTCTGTAATTACAGTAGTCTCATTTGCAAGTCCTAAGAAACCACCTTTCTCTTTGATGTCCTTAGTAATGAATGCTGTCTTAGGATCATTTGCAGTATAACTTAACTTATATCCATCTTTATTTGCTTGAACAACATATGATGTATAAGGAGTTACTGGTATGTCTAGTTTAGGTAATCCTTGTTCTTTATTAACTGTGGCAATATAACCTATCATACCAATATGTGATATGCCTAGAATAGTTCCTAAACCAACTCCAATCCACTTAATCATTTTGTCTCAGGGGTAATTTTAATAGGTGCTTGTTCAATACGAATAGTTTGTGCTGGTGCAGTCTGTGATGCTGCTGCAATCAACTTCTCCATATCTGCTTTTGATACTCCACCACTGGCACCACCACCACTTTGTGCACCCTTCTTGGATGTTTGTACGCCAAAAGTTGCGAGTACGCCTGTAAATACAGAAGCGATGAAAGTTGGATCCAGATCCTGTTTTGGTATCTTAAGAGCAGATGGCAACTCAACATATGCTAATGTCAATATTGCACCACTCCAAACCAAAATTCCAAGTCTTACAAAAGTAGAAAGGATTTCAAGTTGTTCCTCTTTATCAGCAGCATGTTCTTTTAACTTGCCAAAGAAACCTTTTTTCTCTTCCTTTTTTACTTCTTCCTTCTTCTTCTCTTCTGCCATAATGTTAGATATATCTAATGTATATATAGCGATTTCCTAACTTTCTTGATCCTGTAGCTTCTCTACAACAGTTTTTGCTTCCATTGGTGCTATATCATTGAGTCCATTAGCATCAAACCAAGGTGCATCTTCCCATGAGAATCCCTCACCAAATGTATTATCAGGTGCCATGACATACCAGTGACACTTTGCATCAGGTATATCTACTGCACATACTGCCCAATCATCTGCCCACTGTGGCACTTGCACATACATTACTGGTAGATGATTTGCAAATAATGAAAGTATAAAAGAAAATAGGATCATACAACTCCTGCTAAACCTGCTGCTGTTCCTACTCCTACAAAAAAAGCAAATTCCAGCAGACCATGATGTTCTACTGGAATATTTATGAAGTGCGAAATAATTTGAGTCATTTAAGCTTGTGCTCCTCAGCTGTAAATTTTAAGTATAAACGTATTGCAGAACAGTATCATTGAAGAAAAGGTATGCTGCAATCCCTGATATGAAAAGTGTTTGGTACATGATAGGTAAAAATACTTAGTATATAATATATAGGTATTCTTACCTCTTGTCAAGCACCTGATGGGACATATGCTGGTTGCATATCTCCAACTCTTACTCCCTTACCACCACCAAAGTCGTCATCATCATTATCATTGACTGATCTGAGGAATAACTCAATCAATACAATAGCAGCCATGGGATAGAAACACCAAAGTATAGCTTTCCATATTGGAAATGATTCTGCAACTTGATAGAGATCACTCATTTAGATGTGTTTGTAAAAGGATATGAATAATTATTTAGTTTTGTAAAGTTTTATGGGTAAAAAAAAACTTATACCATGACACTGGTTACAGTGCTCATGCCAAGTGCCACCATAAAAATGTATGGCACTACTGAAAAGGGTACAGGGTTTCTCATTATACAAAACCTGGTATAATTTGTCCAGTTGTTAGGTAAGCACCTAATCCAGCAATGATGCCAAGCATAGCAAGTCTGCCATTAAGTTTCTCAGCAACTACTTTTTCTTTCTCAATAGTTTTCATTAGAATATACCTGGAATGATGTTTCCTGTTGTAGCATAAGCACCAACTGCTGCTACGAATCCAAGCATTGCTGCCCAACCATTAAATCTTTCTGCTTCAGGTGTCATTAGTTTTTCCTCTTTGTTGTGAATTGTGAATTGTGAATTAATTTTCATTTTTTAAAATAAACCTGGAATAATCCATCCAGTTAAACCATAGTTGACTATGAGTGCAAAGAAACCCATCATAGCAAGTCTGCCATTGATTTGTTCTGCTTCTTTCCAAAAGTTTGGAAGTGTCTTGTTTGATGATGTCATTAGAATACACCAGGAATGATTTGACCTGTTGTAGCATATGCACCTAGAAGTGCAACAAAACCTATCATAGCCCAACGACCATTTACTTTCTCTGCATTCTGAGGGTATCCTTCATAGGAAACACTATCATCAATGTAAGGTCTTGTTTCATTTGGGAAAGCATTTTGTCTTCCACCTGATTCTGTAGTAACAGTCATTGAATTATTAAGTTATGTAACATTATTATATATAAAATATTAAATTTTGTCAAGTTTCTTAACATTTGGATATCAAAACATAAAAAAGGAGGTCTTATGACCTCCATAAGTTACACTTATGTAACATAAAAAAGACTCTCCACTATGTGAAGAGTCTTGGGTTGTTCCGTTTTGCAGAGACCGCACGATAAGGTCTCAAGGTTATTTAGAAAGTGAACTTAACACCTGCTTTAGCAGACCAGTCAACATCATCTTCAGCTGTTACACCAGAGATTTCACCATAGAACTTATCATAAGAACCACCAAGGTATCCTACGAATTCTACATCACCAAACTCATCAGCAGCTTCTGTGTGAGTCACTGTAGGACCACCAGATACATACCAACCAATTCCACCAGGAGTTTCTCCCTCATATCCTACTACTGCTTCTAATCCACCAGATGTATATGCTCCATCAGGATATGAACCAGTTGCTTCTAAATTAACATATGGACCAGCAAAAGCTGCACCAGATACTAGAAGAGGAGTTGCTGCTACTGCAGCTATTGTTGATTTAATCATTTTATTTGTTATTGTCTCGCATGGGTAAAAGAAAAACCCTTGCGGATGATAGTTTTCTCGACATAGAAAACTTTTGACATCTACATAGGGTTACGATCTTTCGAGTCCTTTGTATAATGTTATTTATGTGAACTGTCACATGTGCCAGTTGTAACTATATCTGATCCTTAACATATTGTCAAGCTTTTTGTGGTTCATTGAGTGTGGATTCCACTACTCTACCCAGATAAGGATCATAGTCCATAAGGGCATCTATCTCAGTTTGTGCTCCATTCTGACTCCAATATGCAAACTGAGCATCAAAATTACCTTTATGAAATGCATCTATATGTTCTGGATGTATAGAAGAACCTAGATCTAGTTTGTATAAAAGAAGTGGAATAGTATATGTATTACCAGAATTATAAAGTAAATCATCAGCCACTGGTCTTGGTCTTACACCATTATCCAATCTATACTTATCCTTTCCTCTCCAATGCAACTTCATCATCTTCTCTGCATGATGTCTAGTGATAATATAGCAAGCAGTTGAGAACTCATTTACAAATCTCTTATGAATTTTTAAATTCACATCACCTGTACATATCACAGCAATCTGAACTACATCCCAATCATAAGGAATCTTGGCATAGAAATCACTCCAAGTAAAGTTCCAATATTTTACTAGATCTAAACTACAATCATCTTCCATCATCACTGCATATGGACTATCAGATGTATCTAACCAATGTCTAATTGCTTTAAGATGTGAAGTTGTACAACCAACCTCACCACTAGACATATGATCAGGATATCTACCTTTTAGAATATCACTAAGGTCATCCTCTCTGCCATCATATGCAGAGATTCTTGTATAGTTTTCTACTTCCCAATACTTAAACTGTGCTTCCATATAAATCTTTCTCTCTGGTTGTTCATCCAGATTGAGATAGTATACAGGACCAAAATTCTTTAACTTATGTG
>ENA-OSEY01000700-OSEY01000700.1-marine-metagenome-genome-assembly--contig:-NODE-700-length-23802-cov-4.456944_pt1 | contig 23802 bp, 24 predicted proteins | sample MGYA00248465_ERZ534230 | MGnify/ENA primary metagenome ERZ534230 (study PRJEB26409, sample SAMN06344110) | marine metagenome | isolation source: Sea water from surface | place: Atlantic Ocean:Southern...
GCAGAACTAATAATAATAGTATGTATCTCATATACTCTCCCATAAGATATTTATCCCAATATAATATAACAATTAACTTGGTAAGCAAACATTTGAAACATTGAGAAAAAGCGAGAAAAGAGAAAAAATTATTAGTCTATTAAATACTCATTTTCCTGATCCAGACGTACCACTTGATCATGAAGATGCATATACCCTATTGATAGCTGTTTTATTGTCAGCACAATGTACGGATGAAAGGGTAAATCAAGTAACTCCAAAACTTTTTAGAAAAGCTTCAAATCCGCTAAAAATGAGTAAATTAAGCCAAGATGCTATATATAAAATTATTAAACCATGTGGTTTGGGTCCCCAAAAATCTAAAGCCATAAAAAAACTTTCACAAATATTGGTAAAAGAATATCAAGGTAAAGTGCCTCAAGATATTGCTCTTCTAGAGAAGTTGCCTGGTGTTGGTCATAAAACCGCATCTGTAGTGGTAGCACAAGCATTTGGAATTCCATCCTTTCCAGTTGATACACATATTCATAGATGCGCGCAAAGATGGGGCTTAACTTCAGGTAAGAATGTTGTTACGACAGAAAGAGATTTAAAGAAGTTTTTCCCTATTGAAGAATGGAATAAACTTCATATACAAATTATCATGTATGCAAGGAAATATTGCTCAGCAAGAGATTGTTACGGTCTAGAATGTCCAATTTGTACGAGCTGTTACCCAAAGAGAAAATCGAAATTTATACATAAAAAACCATAATGAACGAGTTTATAAATACCCAAAATCAAAAAATAGCAGATTATGATGCCGATCTTTCTAAATTTTTAGAAGCTGAATCAGACAGACAAGAAGAACATATCGAACTCATAGCTTCAGAGAATTACGCCTCTAAAAGAGTTCTAGAAGCCCAAGGCAGTGTCTTAACTAATAAATATGCTGAAGGCTATCCTAACAAAAGGTATTACGGTGGTTGTGAACATGTTGATGGAGCTGAGACTTTAGCTATTGAAAGAGCAAAAAAATTGTTTAATGCAAAATTTGCAAATGTTCAGCCTCATTCAGGTGCATCAGCTAATGCCGCTGTTTTTCTTGCTCTTATGGAACCAGGAGATACTTTTTTAGGCATGGCCTTAGACCAGGGAGGCCATTTGACTCATGGGTCAAAAGTAAACTTTTCTGGAAAAAACTTTAACGCAATTCAATATGGCTTAGATCAAGAAACAGGTGATATTGATTATGCAGAGGTAAGGAAACTAGCACAAAAACATAAGCCAAAAATGATTGTCGCGGGCTTTTCTGCTTTTATGGGTATTGTTGATTGGAAATTGTTCAGAGAAATTGCTGATGAGGTTGGTGCATTTCTCATGGTTGATATGGCTCACGTATCAGGTTTAGTAGCTGGTGGTGTATATCCAAATCCAGTGGATTTTGCTCACGTTGTTACAAGCACAACACACAAATCCCTGAGAGGGCCTAGATCAGGAATCATATTGTCCAATGAAGATGAGGAATTCCAAAAAAAATTAAACTTTGCAGTTTTTCCAGGATCTCAAGGAGGACCTTTAATGCATGTAATAGCAGCTAAAGCCGTATGTTTTAAGGAAGCTATGACAAGTGATTTTAGAGATTACCAAAAGCAGATTATTTCTAATGCTAAAACTATGTGTGAACAGTTTAAATCTAGAGGATTTAATTTAGTTCAAAAAGATACAGACAACCATCTAATTTTAATGGATCTAAGGAATAAAAAAGTAACTGGTAAAGAAGTTGAAGAATTATTAGGCGGAGTGAATATTACTGTAAATAAAAATTCAATTCCTAATGACCCAGAATCTCCTTTTGTTACATCAGGAATTCGTATTGGTACTCCGGCTATGACAACAAGGGGTTTCAAGAATGATGAGGCAAAAAAAGTAGTCGATTTAATTTGTGATGCAATTGAAAATAAAGAAAACTCCGATGAACTTGGTATAGTAAAGGAAAAGGTAAAGGAGTTATGCAGGAAATTCCCTGTTTATAAATAATGTTTTGTCCATTTTGCACACATGAAGAAACAAAAGTAGTCGATTCTAGATTAGTAGCAAACGGCTCACAAATTAAAAGAAGAAGAGAATGTATAAACTGCGGTGAAAGATTCTCAACTTATGAAGAAGCTGAACTGGTCATGCCAAGGATCATTAAATCAAATGAAAGACGCGAACCATTCGATGAAGAAAAATTACGAGCAGGCTTACATAAAGCATTAGAAAAAAGACCAGTATCCTCAGATCAAATTGAAAATGCGCTTCAAAGTATTAAGGATTACATAAGAAAAATTGGTGAAAGAGAGATTCAAGCTCAAGTAATTGGAAAACAAGTTATGAATCAATTGAAGGAATTAGATCAGGTTGCTTATGTAAGGTTTGCATCTGTGTATCAGAACTTTCAAGACATTAAAGACTTTGCTGACGAAGTCTCTGAACTTTCAAAAAATTAATGAACTACACGTTGCTCATGCAAAGGGCTATAGAAATTTCTATGCCCTTCAAATACCTAGTGAAACCAAACCCAATGGTTGGTGCATTAATTGTAAGAAACGGTCAGATAGTTTCAGAGGGTGCACATAAAAAATTTGGTGAAGCTCATGCAGAAGTAAATTGTTTTCAAGCATTGAATGAAGCAATTACAGATGAACATGTTATGGTTTGCTCACTTGAACCTTGTAATCACCAGGGCAAAACAGGTCCATGCACAGAAAAAATTATTGCTTCTGGAATTAAAAAAATAATTATAGGCAGTTTAGACCCAAACCCTAAAGTTGCTGGACAGGGCATAAAAAAACTTCAGGATGCAGGTATAGAGGTAGTTCAAGGCATTCTAGAAAATAAGGTAAAAGAATTAAATCGTTTCTTTTTTTTCAAGCACTTAAATGGAAGGCCATTCATAACAATTAAAATCGCTAGTTCAGCCGATGGAAAATCTCATAGCAAGGATGGCAGCACAACATGGATTACATCTAAAGAATCTAGACAAGATGTCCAATTAATTAGAGCTGAACATGATGCTATTTTAACTGGAGGAAATACAGTTAGAAACGATGAACCCAGAATGAATGCCCGCGTAAACTTTGCCCTAAATCAGCCCAAAAAAATTCTATTAACTTCACAGAAAGAATGGAATAAAGATATGGATTTTTTCCAAACATCTGATGTTGAGTTAATCGCAGAAAATGATCTTCCTGCAATAATTAATAATTTAGCTCAGCAAGATATAAATGCTGTTTTAGTTGAAGCAGGACCAAAATTGGTAAACGCATTTCTAGAAGAGAATTTATGCGATGAATTGGTTGTATATAAATCACCAGATAAGCTTGGAGATAAAGGTGTTTCCTGGTTTAAAGATGAAAAAGGGTTTGATAATTTTAATTTTAATCTTAAATCTTCGTATACAATTGACCGAGATAAAAAAAGTATATTTTCAAAATGAATAAAGATGAAATAAAAGATGTAATTGCCGATTTAAAAAAAGGCAAAATGGTCATCATTTTGGATGATGAAGATCGAGAAAATGAAGGCGATTTAATATGCGCCGCTGAAGCAGTTACACCTGAGATAGTGAACTTTATGGCGACAAATGGAAGAGGCCTTATATGTTTAGCACTAGATTCTGAAAAATGTGAAAAACTTAATTTAAAACCAATGACTAATAATAATAAAACAAGTAATCGAACTGCGTTCACAGTTTCAATTGAAGCCAAAGATGGAATAACTACAGGTATTTCAGCAAAAGATAGAGCTCACACAATTTTAACAGCTGTTAATGCTGATGCATCTGAAGATGACATCGTTCAACCAGGTCATGTATTTCCACTACAAGCTATGAGAGGCGGCGTTCTAGCTCGAGCAGGTCATACAGAAGCAGCCTGCGATTTAGCTACTTTAGCGGGCTTCTCTGCAGCAGGTGTAATTTGCGAAATAATGAATGATGATGGCACCATGGCCAGAAGAGATGATCTATTAAAATTTGGAGAAAAACATAATTTAAAAGTTGGAACCATTGCGGATCTAATTGACTATAAGCTTTCGAAAGAATCTACCATTGAGAATGTTCATACAAAAGAAGTTTCTACAGAATTTGGGGAGTTTAGATTAGATGTGTGGAGAGATGTAATTTTTGACGAACATCATTTTTCGTTAACAAAAGGATCTCCAGAAAAAGCTGATGTACCTATGGTTAGAGTGCAGACACAAAGTGTGCTACAAGACACACTTGGTATAGATGAAATTGGTAAAAAGTGGTCAATTAGAAAATCACTGCAAAAAATCTCTGATGAAGGAACTGGCGTTTTTGTTTTAATCAATCATAGAGATGCAAAAACTTATTGGCTTTCGAGTTTGAAAGATGAAAATATTGAGCCAAAAAGAAATCGAAGAGTAATTGGTATTGGTTCACAAATATTAAGATCCCTTGGTTTAAATAGAATAAATGTTTTGGGAACCCCCACAAAATATAGTGGTTTGTCAGGGTTTAATATTGAAATTGAAGGATTTATAGATGAATAATGCACCGAGTTTTGATGCTGTATTTCAAGACATAGAAAATAAAAATATCCTAGTAGTAACCACAACCTGGAATAAAGATTTTCTGGCTCCAGCAATTGAAGAGATTGCTCTACATGCGAAAGAAGAAAAAATAAATATGGCAGTTAAATTCTGCCCTGGTTCACTTGAATTAGCTGCAACCATCAAAAGAACACTTAAAAATGCTGAATTCGATGGTGTGATAGCATTGGGCCTTGTCATAAAAGGAGATACTCCTCACTTCAAACTAGTTTCTAGACAAACGTTCCATGATTTAGGTAAAGTTGCGTTAGATTTTGAAGCTATTCCCTTGGTAAATGGCGTTTTAACTGTTGATAATAAAATTCAGGCTGAGGAGAGAATCAATCCTCAAAAAATGAATAAAGGAAGAGAGTTTTCAAGTTCCTTATTTCAGATGATGTCTACTTGATATGAAAAATCTTAGTCAGCATAAAGAGAAAGTGAATGCTCGAGAACTTTTAGTCCAAGCTTTGTATGAATATTCATTTGGTCATAATGAGGCCAAATCAATTGAAGAGTCTTTTAGAAAAGATTTTACTAAAACAAAGGTGGATTACATTTTCTTTAGGAATACTTTCAATTACATAACTGAAAATATCGTACAACTTAAAGAAACTATCTTAGAATCTGCAGAATTAGAAGTCTTTGGCATAAAATCAATTGAGATTATGGAAGAGAATATTCTTCTAATAATAATGGCTGAAAATACACTAGATGAAACACCTAGAGAGATTTTGATAGATGAGGGAGTAAGATTAAGTAAAAAGTTTTGTTCTGAAAACTCTTATAAATTTATCAATGCAACATTAGAAAAAATATTAGAATCCTAGAATGAGAAAAATTGGTTTTATAGGTTGTGGTCACATGGCTAAGGCCTTAATTAAAGGACTAAAAAGCAATAAATCTTATGAGTTGTTTGGCCACGACAGAAACACTAAAAATTTAGCTTGGCTTGAGCAAGAAAAAATCCCTTTTTGTTCATTAAAAGAAATCTGTCAAGAATCTGATATTTTGATGATTTGTGTAAAGCCAAAAGACATGTATGACCTGTGCTCAGAAATGAGAACATATATTAGTAATGAATTAAAAATAGTAAGTGTTGCTGCTGGCATAACATTAGAAAATTTAAAAGATGCTCTGTCTGGAGGAAAAGTGTATAGAGCAATGCCCAATATTGGTGCGAAACATAACCTTGGAATAACGAGTATTTTTTCTTATGAAGAACTAAATGAAATTATAGATATTTTTAATTATCTCGGAAAAGCCATAGTTGTTGAGGATGAAGACAAAATAAACTTACATACATCGCTTATTGGCAGCGCCCCAGCATTTTACTTTGAAATTATAAATGAATTTGAACATAGACTGAGTGAACTTTTACCCGATGATGTCTCAAAAAGAGATATAACTCTTTTATTTCTAACTAGTTTAATTAGTGCAATACAAAATGGAGAGAATTTGGAAGACTTAATTCAAAGCATTAAATCAAAAGGCGGAACTACCGAAGCTGGCCTTAACCACTTGTACGAAAAAGATTTTATAAATATTTTTTCCGAAGCTATTGATGCTGCTAAAAATAGAGCAGCAGATTTATCTATGGATTAAATCTTCTCTATTTGGGCCATTAGAAATTAAACTGATCTTTACCCCAACAAAGTTTTCAATAAAGTTTAAAAAATCTTTTGCTTTATCTGGAAGCGAATCATAATTTTCACAATCTGCCAGAGAACAATTCCAACCTTTAAAGTCCTTATAGATAGGTTCAGCTTTGTGAAGTAATCTCGATTTAAAGGGAGTCTCCTCACCATTTACTTTATACCCTATGCAAGCCTTTATCTCATCAAAAGCATCTAGAACATCAAGTTTTGTAATACAAAGCTCAGTTAAATTATTCAATTTTGCTGAATATTTAAGTGCAACAAGATCAAGCCAACCGCATCTTCTTGGTCTACCAGTTGTTGCACCAAATTCATGACCAAGCTCCGCAATTTTCTGCCCCACATCACAAAATAATTCAGTTGGAAATGGTCCTGCACCTACTCTAGTTGTATAGGCTTTTGCAACGCCAAGAACATCTGAATAAATGCTTTTAGGAAACCCTGAACCAATACCTACAGAAGTAGCTAAAGTATTAGATGAAGTAACATATGGATAAGTACCATAATCAACATCTAACAAAGTCCCTTGAGCACCTTCATATAATATGTTTCCACCTTGATCGTATATGTTTTCAAGGGTATCTGTTACATCACCAAAATATTTTGCTGCCTTTTTATAGGATTGCATTAGCTCGTTATAAACTTCTTCGTACACAAAAGGTTCTGAGTCATGAATGTTTTGAATTTGATAATTATAATACTCAACCAAACTTTTTAGCTTAGTTTCTAGTAGATCATTATCTTCAAGATCAAAAGCCTTGATGCTTCTTCTAGCTGTTTTATCTTCATAAGCAGGACCAATACCTCTTCGAGTAGTGCCAATCGAATTTTTGTTATCTTCCCTTAGCTGATCAATTTTAGCGTGTAGAGGCAACAGCAAACTACAATATCTACTTATTCTTAGCTTGCCCTCGAGATTGATACCTTTTTGCTCCAATTGTTCAATTTCTTCAAGCAATGAGTCGATAGATAAGATGACTCCTTGGCCAATGAAGCATGACACATGGTCATAAAATATCCCCGATGGTATAAGATGAAGAACAAATTTTTCTTCTTCCTTATAAATTGTATGGCCAGCGTTATGTCCCCCTTGAAAACGACAAACGGCATCAAATTTCTTTGAATAAAAATCTACGATTTTTCCTTTTCCTTCGTCACCCCATTGAGTGCCTACAAGGATCAGGGATTTTTTCATTTACTTAGGTTCAGATTTATTTAGATACTTAAAGTAATCACTATCAGGATCTATTAATAAGATATCTCCCTCGTCATTAAAGGTATTTCTGTAAGCTTTTAGGCTTCTTGTAAAATCATAAAATTCAGGATCTCTGTTATAAGCATCAGCATAAGTAGCTGTAGCTGTTGCGTCGCCCTCTCCTCTGATTTTTTCAGCCTCTTTTGTAGCATTAGCCAAAATAATAGTTCTTTGCTTATCAGCATCAGCTCTTATCTTTTCAGCTGTTTCTCTACCTTCTGCTCTTAATTGCTCTGCAATTCGGTTTCTCTCAGTTTTCATTCTCTCAAAAACTGAAGCTCTGATCTCTCTTTCAAAATCAATTCTTTTTACACGAAAATCTATTATTTCTACACCTAGCTGAGCTGAATCTTCGCCAAGAGAATTCTTTAACGCAAGCATCAGACCATCTCGATCACCCGAAACAACTTCAATAAGGGTACGTTTACCAAATTCGTTTCTAAGTTTGTCTTTAATTCTTCTTTGCAATGTATCCTCGGCTACTCTACTTTGACCACCATTAGTAGATGTGTAGTATGTTTCAGCATCTACAATTTTATATTTAACGAATGAGTCAACATTAAGAGGTTTTGCTTCACTTGAAAGTACTCTGTCAGGAGGAGTATCAAGTGAACGAATTCTTGCCTCGAATTTGGTTACAGTATCTATAAAAGGTATCTTGAAATTTAAACCAGGTTCCAATGTTCTCTCAAAAGCACCAAGTTTCAATAAAATTGCTTTTTCAGTATCTCTAACAATTACAACAGATTGTACCAGTGCTGTTAAAACTAAGACTACTAGCAATGTAATAAAACCGTTTCTATTCATCTTCATCCTCCTGTTTTTTGATAAGTTGGTCTAGCGGAAGATATAGTAAATTATTGCCTCCCTCGACATCTATCATGACTTTTGTACTTGAAGAAAGCACGTCCTCAAGTGCATCTATATACAATCTCTCTCTAGTTACTTCCGGTGCTTTGTCATACTCAACTAAAAGTGCTTTGAATCTTTCAGCTTCACCTTCAGCTACCGCAATTACTTTTTGTTTATAGGCTTCAGCGTCTTGGAGTTGTCTCTGGGCTTCTCCCCTAGCCTGTGGGACAATTGATAACTCATATTTTTCAGCTTCGTTTCTTAATCTTTCTTTGTCTTCCCTTGCTGCCACCACATCTCTGAAAGAGTCAATTACCTCTGCTGGTGGTTGTCTTTGCTCGATATTAACTTGTTGAACTGATATACCAGCATCATAAATATCTAAATATTCTTCAAGCCTGAGTAATATACCTGAACTTATGGCTGCTGCACCAGATGTAAGCAAGTTGTCCATATTATTTTCACCAACAACATGCCTTAGTGCACTCTCAGTTGCTTGCCTTATTGTTATTTCAGGATCTTCAACATTCAATGAGTATTTTACCAAATCACTGATCGTATACTGAACGTTAAGTTCGATATCGACGATATTTTCATCTCTAGTTAACATATTTGTTGGCAATACAAATGTTCTAATCTTTGATACATTCTCCTCAGCATAAATTTCTTCAACTACTGGAAAATGAAACTGTAAACCAGGACCAAGAACTCTATTATATTTTCCTAGAGTAAGCACGACTAACCTGTCAGCCTCATTTACTATTCTTATTCCGAGAAAAACGTAAAGTACAAGCAAGCCCATTAGAAGATATGAGAAAAACTTGAAGTCAAACTTAAAGCTTGCGCCTCCCCCTTTGGAGCCGCCTCCGCTTGAATTACCAGAAAAAAACATTTTTCTTAGTTGTTTAATTGCATCATCTAAATCTGGGGGTGAATTTTTTCTGCCCCAAGGATCATTGTCATTTGGATTCCAACTCATTTATTTAAGCTCCTTAAGATAAGTTTCTATTGTATCAGAAAAAAATGTTGATTCATTTTGATCTTTGCCAATTTTAGTTAATGAAATATCAAATTTTTTCATCCATGTTTGTTGCGTCTTAACCAATTTCTTTGTTGCACTTAATGCATCTAGGAAAGCTTCTTCAAGGGTTATTGAGCCTTCTACATATGGAAAAAATTGTTTGTAATTTATTGAGTTCATACTATGTGATTCTGAAGTTAATTTATAGGTATTTATTAATTTCTCAAGTTCATTTACTAAACCGTCTTCAATAATACTCCTCAATCTTTTCTCAACACTTATATCAAGATTATTTTTAGAGTCATTCATTCCTAGAATTAAGCAATTTTCACTATTTAAGAATTTTTTGGATGGTTCTTTTTTTAATAAAGAGAGTTTTGTTTTAGTTAGTTTGATAATTTCTAGTGCTCTTTGCACACGCCTCGGATTTTTCTTGTCAATCAATTGGAAAGTTTCAGGATCTAACAACTCCAGCTCATTTAGGAGAAGCTGATAACCTTTATTTCTTCTTATGTGGTCAATTTCTTCTCTCAAACTATCATCACGCGGAAAATCATGTATTCCATCAAATAGCACTTTATGAAACATCATAGTGCCGCCAACAAATAATGGAATTTTTTTATTTTGAATTATTGTTTGAATCGCAGAGTCTACATATCTAATAAAAATACCGACATCAAATTCAGCATCAGGTTGAAGTATATCTATTAAATGATGAGGAACATTTTCAAGATTTTGCAATGAAGGTTTGCAAGTGCCTATGTTCATTTCCTTAAATACCATGGCGCTATCAACACTTATAATTTCTAGTGGGAATTCTTCAGCTAATCTTAATGAAGTCTCTGTTTTACCAGAAGCAGTTGGGCCAATTAGAAAGATTGCAGGAGTTTGGAATTTATACGTCATTTAATGAGTCAATTATAAGTTCATAGGAACCAGACAGATCTTCTAGTGCTTTTTGTTGTGCAAATAATTTTTCATTACGAATTACAGAATCTTTGTATTTATCAACCAAAGCTCTCAATTGATTTTTTGTCTCAAATGTCTCAATTTGATTTGTATCACATAAATCTTTTTTCAATTGTTTGTAATTATTCAATTTAGAGCCAGTAATGCATAAAGTATTAGCAAATATTGGTTCCATAAAATTATGACCTTTGTCAAAGATAATACTTCCAGCAACAATAGCCAGGTCTACAACAGAGTATAAATTTATAAGATCTCCCACTTCATCAAATATTGTTATAGTTTTGCCATCAATCTCTTTTATCTGGCCATAATTTTCAACATCAGAAACTTTTATTGGTTTATATCCTTTTGACTCAACAATTTGTAAAACTTTATTGATCCTTTCAGGATGTCTTGGAGCTAAGATTAAATTTATATTGAGTCCTTCTAATGCATCAATAACGAATTCTTCTTCACCATTATGCGAACTTCCCAAAACAATGTTTAAAACATCAGTGGCTAAAATTTTTGCATATTTTTGTTTTTTCTTTTCATCAGTTGAGTAATTCTCAGGATTAATTTTCATATTCCCCAGAAGCTTGGTATTAGATGCCCCTAGAATGTTTAATCGATTAATTGTTTCTTTTGATTGAGCTAAAAAAAGATCAATTTTTGAAAATATATATGTTGTAAAAAATTTCATTGATTTATATCTAGAGAAGCTCCTATCAGAAATTGATGTATTCAATGAAATGATTTTTGCATCGGAAGATGAGCTCAGTAAATTAGGCCAAAATTCACTTTCAAATAAAACTATTTTTTTTACACCATAATTATTAATGATTTTTTTATGGACGAAATCTAAATCGTACGGAAATGGCAAGAATTCGATATTGGAATCACTAAAGTTTTTCTCTAATTCTGCACGGCCTGTATTGGTGGTAGAAGTTATCAATACATTATGGCCTTCATGATCTAATCTTCTTGCTAATGTTGATAATATTTTAATTTCACCGAGGCTTACTCCATGCAACCATATTGATGCTTTAACCTGTTTTGTGTTGCTATAACCTAACTTTTGTAAAATTGTTTTTAGTTTATTCTTATCTATAGTGATTAAGTCTCTTAAAATTAAAAGAGGTAATAAAAAAATATAAATTAAGTTATATAAAATAAACATCACATGAATAATATCATTCTTATAGCATTAATTTCTTTTACAAAATTTCTAAGCTTTCTGCCAAGATCACTTTTTACTAATAAAAAATCTCCCATATGGAAATTACTGGGTAGTTTAATGAAAAAAAGGAAAAAAATTATTAGAGCTAATATAAATCATTGTTTTTCTGAAAAAGATACACAGTGGCGAGAAAATCTTATTGAAAAGATTTGGCAAGATACTTTTTTAGCTTTATATGAGAATAATTTTGCTTGGAATGCTGGGCCTCAAATTAAAAATTATGACTGCAAGTTTGAAAATGAAGAAATTTTAATCAATGCTCAAAAAAACGATGAAGGAGTTCTTCTTTTATTTAGACATAGTGTTTTTTTAGAGCTATCAGCAAGACTAATTTCAGAGAAATTTCCAATATATGGAATGGAGAGACCCAATAATAATGAAGTAATACAGAAAATTCAGCAAAGAGGTCGGCTTAAAGCAATGAAGGGCCTAACCTCTAATGCTAATGTAAACCAATTAATCGATTGGTTAAAAGAAGGGAAAACAGTTCTTTATGGTCCTGATCAAGACTATAGAAATAAAAGATCTGTTGTCTCTAAATTTTTTAATAAAAAATGTTTAACCACAACTGTTCCATATACTCTAAAAAAGGTGACAGGATGCAAATTGATTTATTTAGATTTTTATAAGACATCCAATGGCTATAAATTTATTTTCGAAGATATATCTAATATTGCTGATTCAAAAGAAAATTTTGCTGACAAAATTAACGAAATAATTGAAAGAAGTGTAACAAAAGCACCCGAGCATTATCTATGGCACCACAGACGATTTAAATCTCAAGCTCCTGAAATATATGATTGAGAAATTTTTTAAAATAAAGGGTTTTCTTGAACATGAGGAAGGTATTGCACTCTATGAAGCATGTAAAAATTCATTTAAGAATGGCAACTGTGTTGAAGTTGGATCTTATTGTGGAAAATCTGCATGCTACATTGGTCTTGCCTGTAAAGAAGTAGGTTCAAAGCTTTTTTCGATTGATCATCATAAAGGTTCAGAAGAGCAACAATTTGGTGAGGAGTATTTTGACGAAGAGATTTACGATTTTTCTAAGAAACAAGTAAATACACTTCCGATTTTCTTAAAAAATATCAAAAAATTTAACCTTGAAGATCACATTGAACCGCTGGTCATGACTTCAATTGATGCATCTTTTCAAGTCCCAGATGATTTGGATTTAATTTTTATCGATGGAAGCCACACATTTGAATCAGCTCGAAGTGATTATATGCATTGGAGACCAAAACTTAGAACGGGTGGAATTTTAGCTATTCATGATATTTATGATACGGAAGAAGAAGGAGGCCAAGCTCCTAAAGAGATATATTTAAAAGCATTAACTGATGGTTTTAAATTAAGAGAAAGAGTAAATAGTCTTGTATTGTTAGATTAAAATGACTTTTTCTTTACCTGTTATATCGTACAAGCAATCAGCTGCCATAATTATTGCGGCATTAGTCCAAGTTGAATCTTCTTCAGGCCAATAAACATCCAGATCATATTGATATCCAGTCGGAAAATATCCTTCTGAATTTTTATGTTTTAGAACCTCATTAAATATTTTTTTTGCTTGTTTAGATAGTCCAATTTTATGCAGAGCCATAATACATTCTGAGGATTCGGCAAATGTTACCCATGGTTCTTCTTCAACACATTTAATACCTAAACCCTTTACATAAAATTTATTTAAGAGCTTATCTACATCTTGTTCTGTACCACAATTACACAAAATTGGGTAATAAGAATCCATAGAGAATCTTGCCCTGCTAATACCCCCACGATCAAATTTATTGGATTTCAACTTTGTAGGTGAAATTATTTCTTCTTGATCGATGAATTCTTCATCGTTTATCAATACACAAATCATGTTGTATGCCCTTCTTGATAATTCAAGAGAACATGAAGATGTAATTAAAGTATCGTCAGCCAAGCCATTTTTATCTAATGCCCAATGATAAAAGCCTTCTGCATCTTTGAACTTTAGTATTCCTTTATATATTTGGTGTATTTCAGATCTATAAGAACTTAAATAGTTTAAATCATTATCAATATAGTACTTTTGTAGAAGTGGTAAATAAATGTATGGGGCATGGTGCGCTTCAAAATAATCTTGAGTTATTGCTCCATTTTTATATTGAGATTTAACTAGTCCTTCTTGGTTAATTTTGTTTAAACAAAAATCTAAGCCCTTATTGAATGCATCCCATTCTTCATAAATAGACAATGCAATTAAACACTCGCAATGGTCCCAGAAATCCCATTTACCTTTATCATCCCACAAAATTTCACCGTCTTCTTTCTGATTTTTTAGTATCCAATTCTTTGCAGAGATTAATTCTTGTTTAATATCTTTATTCATTTTCTTAGATAGAAACACTCTGACTTTCCAAAAAAGGGATTCAATATTTTTTCAAGGAAAAGAGAGAAATTTGCCTGACCAAACATTTGCTTCACAAGTAATTTGTGTAAAGATTTTAGAAATTTATTCTCTTGCATATTATTGCGAGCTTTTAATATCCAGTAAATTGAATGTATTGCGTGTTCACGATGATATTTAAAAAGTTTTAGATCTAATTCCTTAAAACATTCTTTTAGAAATTCTTTTTTGAAAATCCTAATGTGTCCACCAGGAGTTTGCATATACTCTTTTGAATATTTCCAACATAAACTTTCAGGAAGATAGCTGGGAACGCTAATTAACAAAACTGCACCTGGTTTAAGAATTCTGTAACACTCTTTAAGCACATCTCTGAAGTTTGGAACGTGCTCCAATACTTCTGAACATATCACCAGGTCTTGTGAATTATCTTCTATCTCAATGCTTCTAACATCACCCATTAAAAATTCATACGAATTTTGATTTTTACAAATGTGTTCAGAAAACTCGTTCTGTAATTTCGTAATTTCTTGAACAGATTGGTCAATGCCTATAATTTTTGCATTTGATAGTCTAAATCCTAAAGATTTAAGGTGTCTTCCATTGCCACAACCCACATCAATGGCAGTTTTAATTTTCTTTAGATTTAATGAATTAAAATTAAATGTTTCCACTGATTATTTCTTTGTAGAGGTCCTCAAGCTTCTTAGCATACTCGTCCCACCCAAAAAAATCATCTCTTCTTAATTTCGAATTTTCAGCAACCTTATTTCTTAATGCCGCATTTTCTATCAATTCTTTCATTTTTTCTTTTAAATCATTGCTGTCACTAGAATTAAAAATTAATCCTGCGTTCCCTGCTAACTCAGGTAGTGAGGCTTTGTCAGAAACTATTACTGGCAGCCCAGTTGCTATCATTTCAACTAAAGGGAATCCGAAACCCTCATATTTAGATGGAGCTATTCCAATATCAGCATTATTCAGTGATTGAATTAATTGTTTCCTTGGAAGTTTGCTTTTGTAAGTAATTTCTTTAGTCAAACCCAAACGGTCTATTAGCTTATTATTATCTTCTCTAAGATCACCAACAATTGTTAGTTTTGCATTTATGCCTTCTTGTTTTAAGAGATATAAAGCTTTAAGTACAGTTTTTAAATTTTTCATTGGAACATCTGCACTTATAATTGTTACAAAATTGGCGTTAAAGCTTCCTCTTTGGTGAAATTTACAGTCATCCAAGTTTATTCCATTCCAAATAACAGAAATATTTTTGGAAGGGTAATCAAAATAACGGCAAATATCATTTTTTGATGACAAGGAAGGAGAAATTACTTTTTTAACTGCTTTTAGATTCTTTTTTTGAAAATTTAGAAAAGAATACCAACGTTTAATTGACAGTCTTTTAAGAAAACTCTTTTCACTTGTTAAATCAATTTCTTTATCGACATGTATTGGGTGATGCAAGGTCGTGACAAGCTTTTTTAAAACTGTTTCCGGATAACTACTTATTGATTGGTTGTCGTGGAATATATCAAATTCATCAACTGTTTCTTGAAAGTACTTATTCTTCACTAACCTTTCACCAAAAAAAACTGGTTCAGTGAATGTTCCAGTAAATGTCTCAAAGAAATCCATAAAATTAAGTCTATTTTTTTCTAAAGAAGTAAAAATTTTTAGCCTTTCCAAAGAATCAAATGTTTCAAAAAAACCTGGTGTTTCAATTCTTACAACCTTGATGGCCTTATTTACCTCTGGCAATGGATTTCCAGAAAAAATTGTAATTTCGTGTCCTCTATTGTGAAGAGCTTCAGATATATTCTTGATATATATGCCTTGCCCACCAGAGAATGGATCACTTCTATAACTAAGTAAAGCAATTTTTAGACTTGACATTAAACCTTAGAGAGCCAATCAGAATATTGATTAGCTTTTCCTCTAACAGCGTCAAGGTAAGTTGATTGAATTTTTTCTGTTATTTCACCTCTAGTACCAGCACCTATATCAATCTTATCAACCGATTTAATTGGTGTGATTTCGACAGCAGTGCCACTAAAAAATAATTCATCAGCTGTATAGAGTTCATCTCTGGTAATTTGTCTTTCAAGAACTTCATAGCCCAAATCAGTTGCAATCTTCATCACTGATCTTCGAGTTATTCCGTTCAAACAACATGTTAGTTCTGGGGTAATTACTTTCTCATTTTTCAGTAAAAAAATATTCTGACCACTGCCTTCAGCAACAAATCCATTTGTGTCTAATAATACTGCTTCTTGATAGCCATTTCTTTTGGCTTGATCATGCGCCATTACTCCATTTACGTATCCGCCCGAAATTTTTCCTTTGGTCATTAGGCTGTTTGGAAATTGTCTGGTAAAAGATGAAACCATTACATCAATACCTTTTTGCATAGCTTCAGTACCAAAGTACGATGGCCATTCCCAACAAGATACCATGAGATGTGATTGCATATCGTCAATATCAAGACCTAATCTCTCATCATTTAAATAAATGAGAGGCCTTATATAAGCATCATGCAATTCAGATTTTTTTATTACCCCTAATTGTGCTTCCATTACTTCATCAATACTGTGATTTATTTCAACATTGATAATTTTTGCTGACTCAAAAAGCCTTTCTGTATGTTCTTTTAATCTAAAAATATTTACAGATTTTTTGTCATGAGAAATATATGATCTCACTCCCTCGAAGGCTCCAAGTCCATAATGTAATGTATGAGTTAAAGGGCTGACATAAGCCTCTTCTTTTTGAATATATTTTCCGTTTAACCAGTAAGTATTTGACATAGGGGTAGTATAATTGTTTGAAAGTTTTTTTAAACAAAATGAATAAAAACATTTTTAGAGCTTATGACATAAGAGGCAATTCTAAGACGGACTTAGATCAACCAACTATTACAAAAATAGGTTATGTATTAGGCAAAAGAATTAAAAAGAATCATCATGACTCAGTTTACGTTGGACACGATAGTAGGCTTTCTGCACGAGAAATTCAAAATGCGTTAGTTTCTGGGTTTAATGCCGCAGGTGTAAAAGTATTATTACTGGGTTTAGTACCAACTCCAATGGTGTATTTTGCTACAAAAACTGGTACTACCCCAAATGGAGTTATGATTACTGGAAGTCATAATCCTAAAGATGACAATGGTCTTAAAATTGTTATTAATGACGATGCAATTTCAGGTCTAGAATTACTATCCGAAGTTGAAAAACAAATTGACATAGATCATGCAAAAGAAAGTTGTGAAAAGATAAATCTATTTCCACAATATCAAAAAGAAATTAACCAAAAGTTCAAACTTAATAAAAAAATTAAAATTGTTCTTGATGCTGGAAATGGTGCTGCCGGCGAAGTAGCAGATACCATTTTCAAATCTCAAGGTTTTGAAACTATATCAATCAACAAAGATCCAGATGGAAATTTTCCTAATCACCATCCAGATCCCAGCAAAGAGAAAAATTTAGAACAATTAAAATCGGCTGTTCAAGAGAATGGAGCTGATATCGGTTTCGCATTTGATGGAGATGGTGATCGAGTTGGAATGATCACAAATAGCGGAGATTCTGTCCTTGCAGATCATTTAATTATGATTTTATCTGAGCATTATCTGAAAAAGAAAAAGGGAGCAATTATCTTTGATGTTAAATGTTCAAGCCAATTACCAATTCTTATAGAAAACTTTGGTGGAACAGCAATAATGGAAAAAACAGGGCACTTTAATATCAAAAAAGCTATAAAAAAATACAATGCTATTTTGGGCGGTGAAATGTCTGGACATATCTTTATAAATCATGATTGGTATGGTTTTGATGATGCTATTTATACTGCAGTAATGCTTGCTAAAGTAATTTCTGATACAGGCCAACCAGCATCAAGTGTTATCGAACAATTTCCAAAAACATTTACAACACCTGAACTAAATTTAGACGTTGATGATGTAAGTAAATTTAAGATGGTTGAAAAATTTAAAGAACAAATGAAATTTCCTGATGCGGAATTCAATACAATCGACGGTGTGAGAGTCTCTATAGGAAGTTCATGGGGTCTAATGCGTGCCTCTAATACAAGCCCAAAACTTGTATTTAGGTTTGAAGCTGAATCTAAAAAAGATCTCGAGAAAATCAGAAGTTTATTTTCATTGAATTTAAAAAATATTTTTCCAGACCTTAAATTAGATTTTAATTAAGAATTTCTTTTAAATCTGAATTGTCTGATTTAGACGCTAGCAAATCCTCAATGTTTTCTTCTAAAAAATACTCAAAATAGCTATTAGAAAATGATTTTGAAACATCACCCGATTTTTTATCGATTCTTATTGCAGCTACACCCTCAGGAACAGCTACTTCAAAATCGGTTAAGGATTCTTTTGAAAGAGCCATAAAATCCAACCAAATTGGTAGTGCATTTGTACTTCCAAATTCATTTTCTCCAAGAGAAGAGCCATCGTCTTTTCCTACCCAGGCTGAAGCAACGATATGTGATGCATAACCAGAAAACCATGTGCTTGTTGCATCATTTGTCGTTCCTGTTTTACCCCCCATGTTTTCAATTGGAATTTTTAAGCCTCTTCTATTTGCATTTCTTTTTAGAGCTTCTTTCAAAATATTCGACATAAGAAAAGCTACCCTCTCATCCATTACTTGTGGTTGTTTAAAATCATCTAAAGCAATCATTGGAGCTCCTGTATAGTCAAACTTTTCTGAACTTAACCAAGGAAAGCTTACATTTTTAAAATTCTTAACTTTTTTTGAATAGTTATTATTAGGATCTAATATTATTTGACCATTTATGTCTTCAATTCTATCTATATATGCGATATTTTGATGCTTACCATTGTTTATAAAAGATGAGTATTGTGTTGCAGCTATCAATGGATTAAGAGTACCTGTTCCTAAAGCAATGGAAAGATCATTAGTTAACATTTCTTCTTTAAATTTATATTTTTCAAAACAATCGATAGTCTTCGGAAGACCTAATGATTGCACTAATTTAATTGAAACAATATTGAGAGATTGAATTAAAGATTCACGCAATCTTATGGGACCATAAAATTCGCCCGAATTATTTCTCGGTCGCCAAATACTTTCAAGCTTTTCATCATCAAAGATTATTGGGCCATCAATAAAAATTGTTGAAGGGTTGAGTCCATTTTCAAAAGCGCATGCATAAATAAATGGTTTAATACTAGAACCTGGCAATAATTTTGAATTAGCTGCCCTATCAAATTTAGATTTGCTGAAATCAAACCCACCAACATAAGCTTTTAATTTACCTTCTATTGCATCTACTGCAACGAACGAAGCTTCTGCTACTGGTACTTGGGATAGAATTTTTTTGTCTTTATGATCTCCGATATAAACTAAACTTCCCAGTTCTAAAAAATCTCTAAAGGAAGTGGGTTTATTTGTTCGTGAACCATCTGAATCTATTCTTCTAGCCCAGCTGTAATCTGCATCTTTCCAATAAACATTATTGAGATTTAATTTAGCATCAAGTGTTTGTATTTTAGTATTATCAATGCCAACGACTATATTTGGTTCATGATCGTCTATTGCTGGCCTATTCCCTAAAAGATTTTGAACTTTATTAAAATTTTCTTCCTTGATCTGCTCATATCTAAGTTCAGGTGGAAACTTATAGAAATATTCTGTTTGAAAAGCGCTTCGCATAATCAAAAAATTAAAATCTTTGAAAACCTGTTCTTCTCGCCAACCATATTTTTGGTCATATTTATATAGATTTTCTCGTAGAGCTTTAATAGCGTTAGTCTGCATATTTGAATCAATAGTTGTGTAAACATTCATTCCTTCCTCATATGCTTTTAATCCAAACCGATTAATAATTTCTGCTCTTATCTTCTCAGCAATATATTCAGCTTCGATAGTTATTTTTGGGCCAAAACTTTCGCCAGTCACCACAACTTCCTTTGCCAAATTAAATTGATCTCTATCAATGAATTTTCTTGAAAGCATTCGACCAAGAATTAAATCTCTTCTTTTTTTTGAAGCAATGGGATTTCTTACAGGGTTTACTGACGATGGCCTTTGCAAGATGCCTGCAAGTAAAGCAGATTCAGCTATGGAGGCAGTTGAAAAATCTTTACCAAAATAATACTGATAGGCTGCTGCAAATCCATAATTTCTATTTCCTAAAAAGGCTTTATTGAAATAAAGTTCAAATATCTCCTCTTTATCAAGATAGTCTTCTAATTTCCAAGCCAGTATTATTTCTTTAAGCTTTCTCTCATAAGTTCTCTCAAAAGATAAGACATAATTTCTAACAACTTGCATAGTTATTGTCCCACCACCACCAAGAGATCTCCCAGATATTTCTCCATATAAAGCTCGTAATAAACTTGTTATTTCAACACCAGAATGAGCAAAGAAATCTCCATCTTCAGCAGCAATGATCGCATTTTTTAAATTTTCAGGAATCTCTTCAAAACTTACAATTTGCCTTTTTTCTGTGCCAAATAACCCAATCAGCTGTTCATCAGCAGAATATATACGCATTGGATTAGTAAGTTTTATCTCTGTAATTGTTTCAATTTTTGGTAAATCTTTTGAGAATATAAGATATACCAAGCCTACCACCATAAAGACGAATTGTAATAAAACTAAACATATTCTTAGAATTGACATGATTTATATATTATTATTCCCTTTCAATTTTTTTATGAACATTTATTTAATAGGCATGATGGGCTCCGGCAAAACTTCGGTCGGGCAATTATTATCAAAATACCTTAAGTCTACATTTTATGATTTAGATAGCGGTATTGAAAAGAGGTTCAATCTAACTATTACAGAAATATTTAATGAATATGGAGAGGATAGATTTAGAGAAGCTGAATCGAGCTTACTTTTTGAAACAAATAATCTTGAAAATTGTGTTATATCAACCGGTGGAGGGATCGTAATAAATGAAACTAATAGAAATTTTTTGAGAGATCATAGGGTCTACTATCTAAATAATTCCGTAGAAACTCTATATGAACGCGCTGCAAAAAAAAGAAAACAAAGACCATTAATGAAGAACTTAACACTGAATGAATTTAACTTAATGTACGAAAATAGAGTGAAGCTCTACCAAGAATGTGCAAATATAACTTTGAATGCAGAAAATAAAACTATCAGTGAAATAGTTGAAGAAATATCGAACCATGAAAAATTTAGTTTTTAAATCAGAAGAACATACAGTAAAAATTTCTTTTCTAGGTAAAACTAGTGAATTATCTGCGCTTATTCCAAATAATAAAAAATATTGTGTGATTTTAGACAAGAAAATTTCAAATTTTCATGAAAGTTTTGTTGACGAAATAAAATCTAGAAACTTTTCAATTTTTACTATTGATAGCCCAGAAAAACAAAAAAATATTAATACTTGCCTAGATGTCATTAATTTTATGCAAAAAGAAGGGTTTAACCGCAATGATGCAGTTATTGGAATTGGTGGTGGAGCTGTGACTGATCTAGCTGGATTTATTGCATCATCTTATATGAGAGGAATAACTTATATTCAGATACCAACATCACTTTTGGCTCAAGTTGATGCATCTGTTGGAGGCAAAACTGGAGTTAATCATGGCAATATCAAAAATTTTGTAGGCTCTTTTTATAACCCTTCAGAAATATTGATTTGTACTGAGTTTTTAAATTCATTAAATGAGCAAGAATTTTTAAATGGTTTTTCAGAAGTTCTAAAACATGGTCTAATTACATCTCAAACAACTTTATCCAAAATTAAAAATTTAGCTCGTAAAATTTTAGACAGAGATACTAATGTTTTATTAGAACTGATTGAAGAGTCCATAGATATTAAATCCCAAATAGTTAAAGAAGATTTTAGAGAAAAGGGTAAAAGGAAATTTTTGAATTTTGGTCATACATTTGCACACGGAATTGAGTCAGTTAATCATGATGTTCCGATCTTGCACGGACATGCAGTTCTAATTGGTATGTTGATGGCACTAGATTACTCAAAAGAATTAGGATTTCTAGGCGATGATTCGTACAGAAATGCTAAAGAAAGCATTGGTGAGTTTGATTATGATTTTACCGACATTGAATTAAATGCAGAAGAAATATTTGAGGCCATGAAGAGTGATAAAAAGAATACAAAAGCAATTAATTTGATCTTATTAAAAGAAATTGGGCAACCTTTTGTTTTCGAAGAAACCTCAAACTCCAATCTTAAAGATTTCATAACAAAATTTATTAATGACTTCAGAAAATAGAATATTTTTAGATGCTCTCAAAAGAGAAAATAATCAAGAATATGTGCCTGTTTGGCTTCTAAGACAGGCTGGTAGATATTTGCCTGAGTATATGAAGATTAGATCTCAATATTCTGATTTTTTTCAAATGATTAAAAAACCTGAAGTTTGCAAAGAGCTAACATTGCAACCACTTCAAAGATATCCACTTGATGCTGCGATAACTTTCACTGATATTCTTACAATTCCAGATGCTATGGGAGTGCCTGTTGAGTTTATTTCAGGCAAAGGACCAGTATTTGGAAATTCAATTCGTAACGATAATGCACTTAAATTAAATCCTCATGGGGCTCTGAAAAAATTAGATTATGTTTTTGAAGCAACATCTTTAATAAAAGCTAATATCTCTGTGCCGCTCATAGGTTTTACTGGATCTCCTTGGACATTATTTGTTTATTTGTTTTATGGAGAATCGCCAAAGAATCATAATGAACTCAATAATTACCTTGAAAATAATTTACCCATTGCTCACAGTTATCTCGAGCAATTAACTGAAATTATTAAGGACTACATAAGTGCGCAAATTGAAGCAGGTGCAGATTGTATACAAATATTCGATTCATGGGGCGGATTACTTGATGAGAAATACGAAGAATTGTCTCTAAATTATATAAATCAGATTGCATCCAGCATCGAAACAAATATTCCAGTAATTTTATATACCAGAGACAAATTGATTGATGATATTGTTAATTTAACCTCTATCAAGTGTTTCAATCTTGATACGTCAGATAGCATCGACAATCACATAGATAAAGATATAACAATACAAGGAAATTTTGATCCCAAAAACTTTCATGCCGATAATGAAGTTTTAAAAGAAATGGCGCAGACAGTGTGGACCAAGTATAAGGACAAGCAGAATTATGTCTTTAATTTAGGTAGTGGGCTTACTCCAGATGTTAATCCTGAAAAAGTCGAATATTTTCTCAGCCAATTATCGAGTTTTCGTTCTTAGCAGACCTTCTTGAGTCACAGAAGCAATAACTTCTCCTTCTCTAGTAAAGAAAGTACCTCTGCCCAATCCCCGTGAATTTCCAGAATATGGACTGTCCATCGTATACAGAATCCAGTCGTTAAATTGAAAATTTGGCTTATGAAACCACATCGTGTGATCAAGACTTGCAATCATTATTTTGGGTGACATATATGTCACACCATGCGGAAAAAGTGCTGCCGCAAGTATACCTGCATCAGAAACATAGGCTAAAAAAGCATTTTGTATTGCCCTATCATTTGGCAGTGTCCCATTAGGTTTCATCCACAAACTTCTTCTGGGTGACATTTTTTTTGGTTTAAAGATATCCTGCCATTCTACTGGTTTAACTGTGCATTCTCTTTCACGGGTGAAATATTCTCTAAGCTCTTCTGGTACAAGATCAATATTATCTTGTCTTAACTCTATCTCATCTTTTAACTCTTCTGGTGGTGGCACTTTTGGCATTTCAATACTGTGCGAAAGACCGTCCTCATCTTTTTGAAAAGATAAACTCATGCTAAAAATTGTTTCATTATTTTGAATAGCTTTTACTGTTCTTGTTGAAAAGCTCATACCATTTCTTATTGGATCTACACTATAAAGT